>Ga0194060_10001950_pt1 | contig 14746 bp, 19 predicted proteins | sample SepL225m_MetaG_FD_163427 | JGI IMG/M metagenome (GOLD analysis project Ga0194060, IMG submission 163427) | Anoxic zone freshwater microbial communities from boreal shield lake in IISD Experimental Lakes Area, Ontario, Canada - Sep2016-L222-5m | ecosystem: Environmental > Aquatic > Freshwater >... | reverse complement strand
ATCAAAAAAGGAATCCCGATCGGGGGCGGGATGGGGGGAGGAAGTGCGGATGCCGCCGCCGCCTTGACCGGGTTAAACCGGCTCTGGGAAACGGGGCTCTCGCCTCAAGACCTGATGTCCCTGGGCGCCCGGTTGGGTAGCGACATTCCTGCCATGGTTTATGGAAAGCCCGTTTGTATGGAGGGGCGCGGAGAAAGAATACGGGAGGTTCCCTGCCGGTGGCCCGCCGGAACGGAGTGGTGGATTGTGGTTGTGAATCCCGGTTTTACCGTTCCCACACGGGATGTCTACAGGAGGTTCAGAACAGGGTTGACTTCAACCAAAGAAACCTTTATCAATGCGTGCTTTGCGCTGGAAAGAGGTGACGCGAAACTGGCATCCGCCAGTCTTCAGAATTCTCTTGAAGTCGTGGTTTTTGAAAAATATCCGATCCTGTCGCTTCTTGCTGGAAGGCTGAAATCGGCAGGTGCGGCAGGGGTGTTGTTGTCGGGCAGCGGAGCCTCGGTTTTCGCCATGGCCGAACATCACGACCAGGCCGTGGCGATTGAGTCGCAGGTAAAACGTGAGACCGGGCCATGGTTGTGGACACGGATCGCGAAAATTTTGCCCGATGGTGTAATGGTAGCACACGGCCCTTTGGAGGCCAGAGTCTAGGTTCAAATCCTAGTCGGGCAACCATCAGGCGTTGAATGGATAACGAAGTATAATGAAAATTTTTACAGGAACAGCGAATCCGAAGTTGGCACAACATATTGCCGACTCGCTTGGCATTCCGCTTGGGAAAGCGCTGGTCAGCCGGTTTCCAGACGGAGAAACCTGGGTGAAAATCCTTGAAAACGTGCGAGGCCGGGATGTCTTTGTTGTTCAGCCCACCTGCTCCCCGCCGAACGAGACCCTGATGGAACTTTTGATCATGATTGATGCGTTGCGCCGCGCCTCGGCCGCGCGCATCACCGCCGTGATGCCGTTCTACGGGTATGCGCGGCAGGATCGCAAGGATCAGCCCCGGGTTCCGATCACGGCCAAGCTGGTTGCCAATATTCTGGTCGCCGCAGGTACAAACCGGTTGTTGACGATGGATCTGCACGCCCAGCAGCTTCAGGGCTTTTTCGACATTCCCGTGGATCACCTCTATGCTTCGCCTGTCATCGCCAAATACCTGATCGACAAGAATCTCACCAATCTCGTTGTTGTGTCGCCGGACACCGGCGGGCTCAAGATGGCCCATGCGTACTCCGAGATGCTGGGCGCCGGGTTGGCTATTGTGGCTAAACAGCGCAAGGGACCGAGCGAAGTGGAGGCGTTGACCATGGTGGGCGAAGTTCAGGGGTGCAATTGCGTCCTGGTGGATGATCTGGCCACCACGGCCGGCACCCTGACCTCGGCGGCGCGAATCCTCAAGGAGAACGGGGCTGAGAACATCTATGCGGCGGTTTCGCATGCGGTGCTCACTGATGTGGGGATTGAGCGGTTGAAGAATTCCGCAATCAAGGAACTGGTGGTGACCGATACGGTGCCCCTGCTGGCCAGCACGAACGGGTTTCCCGTGACCGTGCTTTCGGTTGCCGGGTTGCTCGGGGAGGCCATCCTGCGAATTCATGACAACCAGTCGGTATCTTCGTTATTCAAGGTTTAGGTTAAGGTGAAAGGGAATAGGTAAGTATGGCAAAGGAAATTAAATTATCTGCGAGCAAGCGCGAAACCTCCGGAACTACGGCCGCCAAGGCCCTGCGCCGGACAGGCTTTGTGCCTGCCGTTGTGTACGGAGAAACAGCCGCCCGCTCGATCAAGATTAATGGGCGCGATTTTGATTCGATGATTAAGCATCACTCCAGTGAAAACTTGATTGTGGACCTGGATATCGACGGGGCGACGATCAAGGCGCTGTTGCGTGAAGTCCAGCATGAGGTTGTCTTGGGAGGTGTGCTTCATGCCGATTTCCTTGAGATTTCGATGACCAGGAAAATGCGCGTTACGATTTCCATTGAGCTCAAGGGAGAGCCTTCTGGAGTGTCGCAGCAGGGCGGTATTCTGGAACATCTGTTACGTCACATTGAGGTTGAGTGTCTGCCGGGAGACTTGGTGGAATTCTTTGAAGTGGATGTGTCCGACTTAGCCTTGGGCAAGACGATGATGATACGTGACATCACGCTGGATCCGAAGTATACCGTTCTGACCTCCGGCGATGTGGCGGTGGCCACGGTTGTCGCGCCTCGCGAAGAGAAGGTGGAAGAGGTGGCTGAAGGCGCCGTTGCGCCAGAGGTTATTGGCAAGAAGAAGGAAGAGGAAACGGCTGAGGGTGAGGCCGCCAAGGGTGCGGCACCGGCCAAGGGTGCGGCACCGGCCAAGGGCGCGGCACCGGCCAAAGGCGAAAAGAAAGAAGAGAAGAAACCCGCCAAGAAGTAATTCCCGGCGCCGCCTGAAAGGGCGTGTGACGAGGCTTCATGGCGCCCGGAGCGATGACCGTGAAAGTAGTTGTGGGTCTTGGCAATCCGGGAGCGGAATACGAGCGGACGCCGCATAATGTGGGTTTTTTGTCGATTGATTGCCTGGCGGAGCGTCTGGGATGCAGACTGAAAGCCAGTTCGAAATTTGAAGCGTTTGTGGGTACGGCAGATTACGCCGGCGAGGAACTGATTCTCGTGAAGCCTCAAACGTATATGAATCATAGCGGCAGGTCGGTCGGGGCGGTGTTAAATTACCGCAAGTTGACCCCGGCGGAACTGCTGGTGGTGGTGGATGATGCGGATATTCCGCTCGGAGCCCTGCGGCTTAGAAAAAAAGGCGGCACAGGCGGACATCGCGGATTGGTGTCAGTCAGCGAAGTTTTGGGGACGACGGACTATGCGCGGGTACGGGTCGGGATTGGACGGGGCTTTGTGCGCGACGATCTTGTGGATCATGTGCTCGGAAAATTTGGACGTGAGGAGTGGGCGGTAGTTCAGGAGACGATCGCAAAGGCGGCGGATGCCGTTCAGGTTGTTGTGGAAAAGGGCATGGATGTTGCCATGAACCGTTTTAATGCCGGGCAGGAACATCCCGCCGGCGGCGACGAGGGTACGGCAGGAGGAAAGAAGCAGTGAATATGTACGAAGGATTGTTCATTTTTGGTGAAACCGTTCAGGAAGAACGGTTGAAGGAACTGGCCGCCTATGCGACCGGCGAGATTGAAAAGGCGGGCGGAAAAATTTTGGAAACGCGCGATTTGGGTCGCCGCTCCTTTGCCCGGATCATGCAGAAGAAGGAGTCGGGCTTCTATCTGTCTGTCACATTTAAGATTGCGGCCGACAAGGTGAGTGTGCTCACCTCCCGCTATCATCTGAATGACGATGTTTTCCGTTTCCAGATTACCCGTCTGGACGAGAAGTTCGTCAATAAGGCGCCCCCGCCTTCGCCCGCGCCGGTACCGGTGGCGACTCGCGCATAAGGTTACTGTATTATGGCCAACCTGAATAAAGTTTTTCTGATTGGAAATCTGACACGAGACCCTGAGGTCCGTTATCTGCAATCGGGAAAGGCGCTGGCTGATATTCGGCTTGCCATCAACCATAAATACAAGCTGGCTACGGGCGAGGAGAAGGATGAGACCTGCTTCGTCGATGTAGTGGTGTGGGGAAAACAAGGCGAGGCTTGTGGACAGTATCTGTCGAAGGGTTCGCCGCTCCTCGTGGAAGGCCGGCTGAAATATGATGAGTGGGAGAAGGATGGGCAGAAGCATAACCGCCTGAGAGTGGTGGCCGACCGAACTCAGTTTATTGGCGCCCCGAAGCGCGGGGCGGAGTATAGTGATTCAGCTGACTCGCCGTCGGCGGGCGAGGCTCGCCCGGCACCGGTGTCCCGTGGCGGGGCCAAGCCGCCCGCGTCTGACGAGGCCCCTTCGGTGGGGGATGAGGATAATCTGCCGTTTTAATTTTAGGAGAAGGAAGACACGTTATGGCAATGCGAGAGAATAATCTAAACATGGTATCGAAGCGGCGTGTGCCGCAGGTTGAGAGCATCAAGCATATTGATCCGCGCGATTATGAGATGCTGCGCAAGTTCACCTCCGAGCAGGGAAAGATTCTGCCCGCGCGGTTGACCGGTGCCGCCCCTCATTTACAGCGTTCCGTGGCGCGCGCGATTCGCCGTGCCCGTGTGATGGGCTTGTTGCGCTAAATTGAAATGTGAAGTCCCGAGCAATTTCCCGGGGGTTGTCCATCCGTCATACGGGGACAATGGACCGGGCGGGAGAACCCAGCCAGGAGAAAAACTATGTCGGTTGAAATGATTTTAATGCAGGATGTCAAGGATCTCGGCGTCGCCGGTCAGGTTGTCAAGGTGGCCGATGGATACGCCCGGAATTTTTTGGTGCCCAACAAGCTGGCAGCGCTGGTGACGGAGGGGAGCCGGCGTCAGTTGGCCAAGTTGCAGGTGCAGCGCGAGGTCGAGAAGAAGGCCTTGAAGGAAAAGGCGCTGGATTTGGCCGCCGCCATCCAGAAGGGGTCACACACAATCTCCGTCAAGGTCGGTGAAGGGGAGAAACTCTTCGGCTCAGTGACCAGCGGCGATATTCTCAAAATGCTTGCCGTCCAGGGGTTTGAACTGGATAAACATGCCGTTGAACTCGAGAATCCCATCAAGGAATTGGGCGTCTTCGAGGTCAAGGTCAAGGTAGGCCCGGATGTCGAGACCCTGATCAAGGTGTGGGTCGTGCAGGAATAGTTCCCATGGCCAACGAAGCCCCTGTCTCGTCCAAGGTGACGCCTGTCGAGCGCGTTCCACCGCATAGCGAGGACGCGGAGAGGGGGGTGCTGGGCGCCGTGTTGCTGGATGCAGACAAGGTCATGGACCTTTGCATCGAAAAGCAGCTGGAACCCGAATCCTTTTATATTCCCGCCCATCGCGCCATCTTTGAGGTGATGGCGGCCATGTCCCGTGAGGGGCGTCCGCTGGATCTCCTGACGGTGGGGGAACGCCTGAAGAATACAGGCTGGCTTGACCGTATTGGCGGCCCCACTGCGTTACACCGTATCGTTGACGCCACGCCTACATCTGCCCACGCCGAGTATTACATCAACATCGTCCGGGACAGGCATTTGCTTCGCAAGATCATTGAGACCGCCCGGGGGGCGGAGCGAAACTGCTTCGATCCGACGGTCGAAGCGAACGAAGTGCTGAACCATGTCGAGCAGGCCTTCTTTGATATCACGGCCAACCAACATGGACGGATGCGATCCTGGGAGGACATGGTCAATGAGATCATTGGTACCTTCGATAACAAGCATAAGGGGTTTCTGGGCGTACCCACCGGTTTCAAGGATCTCGACCATACGATCAAGGGCATGAAGTCCGGTAATATGATCGTTCTCGCGGCGCGTCCTTCCATGGGAAAAACGTCGCTGGCGATGAACGTGGCGGAGCATGTGGCACTGGGCAAGGGGGATGCGGAATGCCGCCCCCGTCCGGTCGGCGTGTTCAGTCTTGAAATGTCATCTCTGGATCTGGTCAAGCGCATGATTTGCTGCAAAGCCGGGGTCTCGGGGCATGACATTTCCGACGGGTTTATTTCACAGACCAACCATGGCCACTTGATTGGTGCGGCCAATCTTCTGAGTCATGCTCCCATTTTTATTGATGACAGTGCGGGACTTGATATCGTGGAACTGAGGGCGCGAGCCCGCCGGATGCGGAGCAAGCATAACGTGGAACTGATCGTCATTGACTATCTCCAGTTGCTGCGTGCCCCTGAATATTCGCGTCATGGCCGTCAAGTCGAAATCACCATGGTGTCGGCCGGGATCAAGGGTATGGCCAAGGAACTCGGGATTCCCGTGCTGGTTTTGAGTCAGCTCAGCCGCGCCCCCGAGGCGCGTGGCAACGAGGAAAAACCGAAGCTTTCGGATCTCCGCGACTCCGGCTCCATCGAGCAGGATGCCGATATTGTCATGATGCTGCGCCGGCCATGCCGTACGGCCAGTGACCCGGAACGCGACAATCGTACGCTGGCCATTGTGGAAATCGTCAAGAATCGTAACGGGCCGGCCATGCTCGAGATTCGTATGGAGTTTGAGGAGTCATTTACCCGCTTTCGTGACGCTGTGGGACATGGTGTTGACGAGGCGAGTGTACAGCCGGCATACCTGCATCAGGAGACACGATGAACAGACCTGTGAGCCTCATATTTAAGTTGTGCTGGGTCGTTCTTTTCATGACGCTTCCCGTATTGGCCGAACCGGTCATCAAGGTGGTGAAAATCAAGCCGCTGGGGCCAGTCCCTGTGGACGAGCAGATGATCCGATCGTATATCGCGGTCAAGGAGGGGCAACCCCTGAACCGGGCCGAAGTCGCCAATGATGTTCGATCCCTGATGGGCTCCGGAAAGATCGCCGATGTACGCGCCGATGTGGAGACGGTTAGTGAGGGGGTCAGCCTGGCCTATGCAATCCGGATGAAGTACAAACTGGTACTGCCCGTACATGTTACGGGTTCCAAAGAATTATCAGAAACAAAGGTTCAGGATATCCTGGGGATCAATCCCGGTGATTACATCGATGAGCCAACGGTTGCGGCCAGAATTGTTAAACTGACCGAGGAATACCGGAAAAAACTTTATGCCGGGGCCTCCATTACCCCCCTCTTGGAGCCGGTGGACGGTAAGCCGGGACAGATTCGGTTAACGATTCGAATTCGCGAAGGGGATAAGGCCCAGATCGTCAGTTATTCATTCCCGGGCCGGAAATCGATTGAAATGTCATCAATCCGGGAGGCCATGGATATCATGGCGTGGTACAACCCGCTGAGCTGGTTTCATGATACCCCGTATAATTATGAGGAATTGAAGGCTGGTTGTGAGCGGATCCGGGCCATCTATAAAGACGCTGGTTTTCTGGATGTGGATGTCAAGGAGCCACAAATTAAGGAAACGACCCCGGGGAATTATGTTGTCGCGGTTCCGATCCAGGAGAATCTCAAGTATTCCATCGCCCGGGTCACCATCTCGGGCGCCGCCATTTATCCTGATGCTCCTCTTCTGAAGACGGCGAATCTGAAGCCATCTGACGATGCCTCAACCTCGATCATCAATAAATCCGCTGATGCGATCCGTGACTATTATGAAAGCCGTGGATACATGGATACCTACGTCCAGCCCAAATTGGATCTTCGGGAAAAGGCTGGCGAGGTGGATGTGCGGTTCGTTGTAAATGAGGGGCGTTTGACGACGATACGTAATGTGACGATCCGAGGCAACAGCGTGACGAAGGACAAGGTTATCCGGCGTGAATTGCTGGTCTATCCCGGCGAGCAATATGACGGGGTGCGTGTCCGGACGAGTGAGAATAAACTGCGAAACCTGGGGCTTTTCTCGACCGTGAATTGCGTCAATGAACCCGGCTCTTCAACCAACAATGCGGATCTGGTTTTCAATGTTGAGGAGCAGCGGACGGGTCAGTTCATGACTGGCGTCGGTTTCTCCAGTATTGATAAACTTATCGGGTTTGCCGAAATAAGCCAGGGCAACTTTGATATCCGGGGCAAGCCTTTTATGGGGGCGGGCGAGAAGATCAAATTACGTGCGGAATTTGGTTCCACACGCGAATCCTACTCGCTGTCATTTGTTGAACCCTGGTTCATGGATCGCAGGCTGGCGCTGAGCACAGATCTCTACAGCATGAAGCAGAATGACCGGGACTACGATGTGGTGCGGCAAGGGGGCGCCATCGGGTTGGGGGTACCCCTGTGGGGGCCGAACCGGCTGGATTTCAAATACCGGTTGGAACAGGTTCAGATTAAGGATGCCGCCGACACCAATGCCTATGTGGTTGTGGATCAAAATGGCGATACCAACACGGTTTACTTTTCCGATCCCCGAAGGGTTGCCAGCTCGTTCAGCACAACCTGGACGCGCGATACTCGTGATAATTTCTTTGTTCCCACCAGCGGCTCGAAACTGTATGCGCAGGGAACTCTCATGGGGGGGCCGTTAGGGTTTGACACGGAGCTTTATGATTTGGAGGCCGGTGGGCAGTTATATTTCCCGTTGTGGTGGAGGCATGTGTTGAGCTTTCGCGCTCGCGCCGAGGTTGTGGATGTCTATGGGTCGCAAGAGGAAGTCCCGCTTTCAGAACGTTTGTTTGCCGGGGGGGCCCGTACCGTGCGGGGCTTCCGCTATCGTTGGGTGGGGCCGAAGGCTGAACGGGCCGATGGAACGCCGGATGTGCGGACTCCCGGTGGCCAAAGTCTGGCCATCGCCAACGCCGAATACACTGTTCCCGTGCCGGGCATCCCGAAATTCAGGTTTGCGACCTTCTATGATGTCGGGAACGTGTGGTATGATCCCTACGAATTTGACTTGAGTCATTATGCCGCCGGCGCCGGTGTTGGCTTGCGGTTGGATATCCCCGGCTTTCCGATGCGGTTTGATTACGCCTGGCCGGTGAAGAAGGATGATCCGAGGTCCAGAACGGAAAACTGGAGTTTCTCAATTGGGTATGGGTTTTAACAAGCCAAGGATACACGTATGAAAAAACGATTACTGACAGGACTAATGGTGGCGGGGTTTGTGGCGGGTGTGGCCGGCGCAGGGGAACTCAAGCTGGCCGTGGTGGATACCTCCCGGGTCCTGAAGGAGTACTACAAGACCGCGCTCGCAGAGACGCATATCCAGCAGCAGTTTGATGATATTGCGGCGGAGCGCGACAAGCTGATGGCCCAGCACAAAAAATTGAAGCAGGACTTTGAAACCCTTCGTGTCGAATCCCAGAACAACGCGCTCACCGAGGCGGCCCGGGATAAGAAAAAAGAGCAGGCCGAGGAGGCTCTCTCGGCGGTGATTGAAATCGAAAACACCATTCGCGAAAAGGCTGCCAGCCGCAAAAAGGATCTGGAAGGGGAAGGGCGAAAAATTCAGGGCGAATTGGCCAAGTCCATCAAAGCGGCGGTTTCGGCGTGCTCCCAGAAGGGCGGCTTCACACTGGTGTTGGCCCAAGGCGGATTGCTTGCCAATGGCTTGGAATCGGTGATGTATGCCGACCCGAAGATGGATATCACGGACGAGGTGCTTAAGATTTTGAACGCAGACAAGCCTGCCGCAAAGGAGTAATCGTCATGTTGCTAACCGTTGAAGACATTGCCCGGCGACTCAATGGGCACGTGCAGGGGGATGGGGCCATCGCCATCCGTAGCGTGGCGTCCCTCGGTCAGGCCACTGTCGGCGATCTGGCGTTTCTAAGCAACCCTCGTTACAATCCGGAGATGAAGAGGACCTGCGCGTCGGCGGTCCTGGTCAATGAGGAGTGGCAGGGAGAGACCGCCGCCACGCTGATTCGGGTCAAGAGTTCCGATGCTGCGTTCGCCCAAGTGGCCTTGTGGCTGGCCCGCCCGCCCATTACATACAAGCCGGGGTTGAATCCAACGGCGGTGATTGCCCCAGATGCGAAAATCGGGCAGAATGTGACCATCGGGCCGCTTTGTGTGGTTGAGTCCGGCGCCGTCATCGGGGATGACACGGTACTGGTAGCCCAGTGCTATATTGGCCCGTTTTGTGAAGTTGGGCGGAATTGTCTGCTTTACCCCCATGCCACGCTCCGGGAATATTGCAAGATCGGTAACCGGGTCATCCTGCATAATGGTGCGGTGATCGGCAGCGATGGGTTTGGCTATGTCAAGGAGGATGGGCATTGGAAGAAAGTGCCGCAAGTCGGGATCGTGGTACTGGGCGATGACGTGGAAATCGGGGCCAATACTACCATCGATCGGGCCCGTTTCGGGGAAACCCGGATCGGGAATGGGGCCAAGCTGGATAATTTGATTCAGGTCGCCCATAATGTCACCATTGGTGAGGATACCGCCATCGCGGCACAAGTGGGCATGTCCGGAAGTTGTCATATTGGGAGCCGGGTCCAGATGGGGGGCCAGGTTGGGGTGGCGGGGCATATCGAGGTTGGCGATGATACCATCGTCATGGCCCAATCCGGGATTTCAAAGGATGTGCCGCCCGCTTCAATTGTTCTTGGATCCCCTGCCATGCCTGTTCGCGAGGCCAAGAAACTTCATGCCCATACCATGCGATTGCCTGAATTGAAGCAGAAAGTGTCCGAACTTGAAGCGCGACTAAAGTCCATCGAGGAGAAGTCATGAAAGTATTATTAACCGGCGGCGCCGGGTATATCGGCAGCGTGACCACCGAGATGCTTCTGAACGAGGGACATGAGGTCATTGTGTTCGACAACCTCGAGCGCGGTCATAGGGCGGCGGTGGACAAGCGGGCGAAGTTGGTGATCGGCGACCTGCGCGATGCGGCCCAAATTCAGCGGGCGATGAAGAATGCGAAGCCGGAAGCCGTCATGCATTTTGCAGCCTATGCGCTGGTCGGGGAATCCATGACGGAACCAGGCATGTATTTTGCCAATAACACCACCGGCGCGACCAATCTGGTTGAGGCCATGGTGAAGCATGAGGTGCCCCGGATTGTCTTTTCATCCACCTGTGCCACCTACGGCTTCCCGGATCGCATTCCGATTACCGAGGATACCCCGCAGCGCCCTGTGAATCCCTATGGCGAAGCCAAGCTGATGTTTGAGAAGGTGTTGCTCTGGTATCAAAAAATCCACGGCATCGAGCCGGTTTTTCTGCGGTATTTCAACGCCTGCGGGGCAACCGAAAAGTTTGGCGAGGACCATGATCCCGAGACCCACCTCATTCCGAACGTCATCAAGGTGGCTCTGAAGCAGAAGCCGCATGTGAGCGTATTTGGCGACGACTATAATACGCCGGACGGCACCTGCATCCGGGATTATATCCATATTCTGGATCTGGGGCGCGCCCATATCCTGGCGCTGACAGGGAAGCAGACCGGTCCTTTCAACTTAGGGACTGGGAAAGGCTGCTCGGTACGCGAGGTAATTGATGTGGTCCGCAAGGTCACCAAGCGGGACATTCCCGAGGTGATCTCGCCCCGCCGTCCTGGAGACCCGGATCGCCTGGTGGCCTCCGCGCAGAAAGCGAAAAAGATTCTTAAGTGGGTTCCGAAATATTCAAACCTGATCGATATCGTCGAAAGCGCCTGGGCGTGGCACCAGTCACACCCGGACGGCTATAGGAAATAAAAACGAAAAGAGGAGTATTGATTCATGAGTAAAGCAGCAGCAAAAGCCACCGAAACCACAGCCAACTCCGCCTTGAATGCGGTTCTCGCCCAGATTCAGAAAGAATTCGGCGATGGCGCCATCATGCGACTGGGGGAGGCGGAAGGGCACAAGGAAATCAGCGTGGTATCGACGGGGGCCCTTTCGTTGGATATGGCTCTTGGCGTGGGCGGCTTGCCCCGCGGCCGCGTGGTGGAGATTTTTGGCCCGGAATCTTCAGGCAAGACCACCCTGACCCTGCATGTGATCGCGAATGCCCAGAAAACAGGAGGCTTAGCCGCTTTTATCGATACCGAGCACGCCATGGATCCGGGTTATGCGAAGAAGATCGGCGTCAATCTGGACGATTTGCTGGTCTCACAGCCGAGTTCCGGTGAAGAGGCGCTGAGCATTTGCGAGACGCTGATTCGGAGTAATGCGTTGGATGTCATTGTCCTGGACTCTGTCGCCGCCTTGGCTCCCAAGGCTGAATTGGATGGCGAAATCGGCGATGCGCATGTCGGCTTGCAGGCGCGTTTGATGTCGCAGGCCATGCGCAAGTTAACGGCCGCCATTTCCACTTCCAAGACGCTCTGTATTTTTACGAACCAGATTCGCGAAAAGATAGGCGTCATGTTTGGGAGTCCCGAGACCACGCCCGGTGGACGTGCCCTCAAGTTCTACGCGTCGGTGCGCTTGGATATCCGTCGTATTGCGGCAATCAAAGATCCGTCGGGCAAAGTTATGGGTAATCGTACCCGTGTGAAAGTGGTTAAAAACAAAGTGGCGCCCCCGTTTGTGGAAGCGGAGTTTGACATCCTGTTCGCCCGTGGAATCTGGTGGGATGGCTCTGTCATTGACAGCGCCATTGAGCACGGATTAGTTGAAAAACGCGGTTCCTGGCTGTTCTATGATGGTGCCCAACTGGGGCAGGGGCGTGAAGCCGCCGCCGAGAATTTGGCCAAAGACCCCGCATTGTCTAAGAAACTCGTCGATGGAATCAAAGCCAAGGTCAGCGCTGCCCGTTGATAGGGGTTATATGGCCCTATTAGCATCATATTCTGATCCGGCGGATGCCGCCCTGGCGCTGAATGCGCTTCAACTTGGGCGGATCCCGCTGGAAAGTCGCACGGTGGATCAAGAGGGACTTGAATTCGTCGAGATCCACGTTTCCGACGAGATGTTCGACCGTGCCTGTGAGGTCATTGAGAAACATGACGCCGAACTGATGGAAGCCCGCCAGAAAGAATCACACCAGCGAACCGGCTGTCCCTCCTGCGGGGCGCCCGAACTACAACGTCGCGAGGACATCGACTGCAGCGGCTCCATTACCGGCATCAGTTACGTGATGGAATGCAAAACATGCGGTAAGCTCTTCCCGCGGTAAAAAAGCCCCGTAGGCGCACCCATGCGGGTCTTTCTCAGCCATAATGTGCTGGCGGTTCCGCCACCTTCAACTCGGGAGACTTACTTGCGGTGATTCCGGTTGCGTATAGAAAATCAGGGGACATGTCGGACCCATTATCCCAAACTACGGTATCAAGATCAGGGTTGAGATGGGCGGAGCGGAAAAGCTTCAAATCCTTCAATGGCAGGAACATTTCCCCTTCAAGATGATCCGCCAGATCGACGATTTTGACACTGCCATCTTCAAAACTTACCCGTAATTTGTAATCCGCTTCACAACAAACGCTTGTTACGAAATGCATCATCATCTCCTATGCCAGCGGGATAACCGGCTTGAGTGGCTTGCTGGCCATGGCCAGATTCCAATCCTCCAATAAGGCTTCGCGATGCAGAAATGCCCATTCCAGAACCAAAGCGGTCACCCGAGGTGGCAATGAGCCTTCCAATAACCTCAGTTCAATAATAGCAAAAGCGGCACGATGGGCGCCATATTTTGCGTGAAAATGTGGCACTCCATGATCCTTCCAGTAAATTGCGATGACGATTCCGAAAAAACGGCTTATTTCAGGCACCTGTTAAACCTCCCAGTATTTTCACTGGAATGCATGCTGACATAGAAGCCGTTTGGCGACAATCTGCGGCCAGCGTGATTTTTCCATCAGCATTTTCGGGAGACCTGGGCGTCAACATGTCAATGTATTGATCACCCCCTGTATTTTGAACCCCCGTGTTATCGAAGTGATTCTGGTGACAGTTAAAAAACCGACAGGCCGCACATGGTACGATCTCGCCGTTCTCAAGAATGAGTATGACCATCTTGATACCAAGCGACCCGATCGACAAATGAGACCGGTGCCGGATCGCCCTTCGGCTCCGCCCCGTGGCCCACGTCCCCCGATGATCGACAGGGAATATTTGAGGGAGCAGACGTTTCCGCCGCCCCCGATTTCCGGGACCAAAGACATCATCCCACTGACATCGTTTGAGGCATTGGAGGAGGAAGCCTTCCAACAGAGTAATTGCCTGGGGATAAATGACAATTATGCAAACAAGGTCTTGAGCGGGGGGCTTTACATTTACCGGGTGCTGGCCCCCGAGCGGCACACGCTGTCCATCGAGAAAATGGGCGGCAACTGCTGGCGGATTTCAGAGTTGAGACAGAGGAAGAACGGGAAAGGGCTGGAAAACACGAAGGTGGTTGTCCAGCGCTGGCTGGAATCCAACCAGATTTCACTGTAGGAGAAACGTTTGCACGACATTGCAAGATTGATCAATGCTGAACAGGTTCAGCATCGTGTGTTGAGGAATTGGCGAAGTATCAGATGGCAACCACGCGGAGCCCCGGAATGTCGGCGAAGTCGGTGGCGTTTCGGGTGAGAACCGGGTGCCCGTGCTGGATGGCTACGGCCGCAATCCAGAGATCATGGAGGCGGTGAGTGGATGGTTTTCCCTGATTGTCCAAGGTCGCCGCGATCCGGCCAAAGACAAGGCCGGTGCCAGAGTCAATAATCAGGCATGGTTTGCGGCGCAAGCGCTCCATGGCACTGAATCGCAGATGGCGGTGGGTGGCATTCGAGGCCCGTTCCACGCCATACTGTAATTCAGCGAGAATGGTGGGGGTCAGGAATACGGCATCATTCTGTATGCGGTCGGCAACTTCCACGGGACGCAATCGCCCGCGTTCAATGTCTACCCAGACACAGGTGTCAATGATCACTCCCATGGATCGTTCAACTCCTTGGCGGCGGGGCGGTCAAACCCCTGCATATCCTTCATCCATGCTTCCCCCTCCTTGTCTGGCAAGATGCCGAACAAATCGGAAAATGCATCGAGGGCACGCATTTCAGGCGCGCCTGGCATGATCCGTGCAACAGGGTGGTGGTTTCGGACAATAATGAGCTCTTCCCCGCCGTGTTCCAGCCGATCCAAGAACCGACTCAAATTTCGCGAGAAATCTGTCGCAGAGATGGTTGTCATGGTTAAACCTCATCAATCTGAATATCTGATAAGATCATACTCTATGATAAACTTGCGTCAAACTAATTCACAGATTGCCGCAGACAACACTGGGGGTAGGGGCAGCTACCGAGTTTTGCCAATCCATTCGGCCTCGGCGCAGATCGCGATTCCACCGCGGGGATTGAATGTGCCGGTCACTTTGATCCGGCGGGGCTTGATGGCCCTGATGATGTCGTCCAGGATCCGGTTGACCACTTCCTCGTGAAAAGTGTTATGAT
>Ga0194060_10001949_pt1 | contig 14747 bp, 9 predicted proteins | sample SepL225m_MetaG_FD_163427 | JGI IMG/M metagenome (GOLD analysis project Ga0194060, IMG submission 163427) | Anoxic zone freshwater microbial communities from boreal shield lake in IISD Experimental Lakes Area, Ontario, Canada - Sep2016-L222-5m | ecosystem: Environmental > Aquatic > Freshwater >... | reverse complement strand
CCCCACTGTGCTGTCACCTGAAACCCGTCCTGCTAAACGTGCTAAGGATTCTGGCGTTCTACCCTCGGCAATTTTTTCGATACCTTTATGCACATAACCTAAGCGTTCTTCGAGATTCAAAATTAACTCTCCTACCGCAAGAAAGCGAAAATGTCCTGGTTCAATAATGCCTGCATGAACAGGTCCTACGGGGATTTCATACACACCCGCGCCGTAGCCTTTGACGAAGTCATAGTTCATGTCAGGCGGTGTGATGTCAGCAGGATTGCCTTGTACGGGGAAATCTTTGCGTAATGGATATTGATGTTTATCCCACGCTTGATGACGTGTCCAGCGGCGATTATCGGGATGACCGATAAATTTTATACCGAACATATCTTGGGTGTGGCGTTCACTGCGATTTGCCGCTGGGTAAACCGTGGCTTGCGTAGGCAGTTCGAGTTTTGTGCCATTAATTATGGTACGCAGTACGATATAAACACCGTGTTTTTCAAAACAGGCGTTAATCATAAACTGTTCATTCGCTTGTTCTGCCCAACCAGCCACCCAGCGTAAATTTTCTGCAACCGCAGTGATAGCGAAATGTTGCCAATGTTTATCTGCAATTTGCCACACAGCGACGTTATTTAGCGGTGAATGATGAACAAGACCTCCGATATAATCACCAATCGGTTTGTCTGGCATTTCTGGAGCTATCCAGCCAACGTGTTGAGTTAAAAATGTGGTTGTCCAGTTCATAACGGGCTACTCCCTGAAATTAAAAAGGTCGCTTGTGAAAACCAATGCGCCAAAAAGCCTGGAATGGCTAAACCTAGCCATAACACTAAGGCTAAATGAATTATCACAGGTAATAAGTTGGCTTTAACAGGCTGTTGACCTTCGGGTTTTTCACCGTACACCATTGGCTGTATGTGACGAAATAAGCCCGCAAAAGCAATACCGATACCGAGTAATAACGGCAAAGTCAGCCACGGATAACTGTGCATAGTCGCCAGTAATACTAAAAATTCACTGGTGAATACACCAAACGGAGGGAAGCCTGCAATAGAAATCGTGCCAATTAATAAGCCCCAGCCGATTTTGGGTTGGGTTTTAATCAGTCCGCGTATTTTGTCCATGCGTTGTGTGCCTGCGACTTGGGTAGCATGACCGACGGTGACAAAAATTGCCGATTTGGTGAGTGAATGGACAGTCATGTGTAGCAAAGCGGCAAAAGTAGCCAACGCGCCACCGACACCAAACGCAAAAGTCATCAAGCCCATGTGTTCAATAGAGGAGTAACTGAACAAGCGTTTAATGTCTTTTTGTCTGTGTAAAAATAACGCGCCGACTAAAAATGACAACAAGCCGAAGCCCATCATTAAATGCCCTGCCATATCGGAATGGGTCGCGCCATCGACTAACATTTTGTTGCGCACTACTGCGTATAAAGCATCATTCAATAACAAGCCTGATAAAACCGCTGACATCGGCGTTGGACCTTCAGAGTGAGCATCGGGTAGCCAGTTATGCAACGGTACTAAACCAATTTTCGTACCGTAACCAATCAACATAAATACAAAGGCAATTTGCAATACTTCGGGATTTAATTGACTGGCGTGTTGAAACAGTTCTGACCATAACAGCGCGTTTTCGCCGTCACCAATTTGCACCGCCGCGTAATACAATAAAATTGTGCCGAACAGAGCTTGAGCAATACCGACACCACACAGTATGAAATATTTCCACGCGGCTTCGATAGATTCAGGGGTGCGGTATAAACTCACCAATAACACTGTGGCAAGCGTTGCCGCTTCCATACCAACCCACATCACGCCCATGTTATTGGTGGTCAATACCAAATACATCGCCAACATGAAGCCTTGATACATTGAGTAATACAGCTTCAAGCGTTTATCAGTGAGTTTGCCCAGTTCTTTTTCATGCGCCATGTAGGGATTGGAAAAGATAGATGTGGTCAAGCCAACAAACGCGGTCAAGACAATCAAGTAGACATTAAATGAATCAATCAAAAACGCTTTATCAGCCGATAAAATCGTACCGTTATTAAGTACGTTAATGGCTAACCATATCGTGGCAAATAAACTAACACTATTAAACCAAACATTTATTTTTCCTATTTCGGCTTTATGTCCTGATAAGGCAAAAAACACGATGCCAACAAAGGCAATGGATAACAACAAATAGGCGGGGATCATTTGTCCACCTCATTTAATTTATTCATTAAATCCACATCCAAAGAATCAATGCTAGAGCGAATATGAAAGAAGAAAATACCGAACAATACGGCGGCGACTAATACGTCAAAGGCAATACCCAGTTCAACCACCATCGGCATTCCTTTAGTCGCTACAATCGCGGCAAAAAATAAACCGTTTTCTATAGACATAAAGCCGACAACGTGAGCAATGGCTTGTTTATGAGAAATCATTAATAGCATTCCTAATAACACCACCGACAAACTCACTGCCAAGGCGTTCAGCATCACGGGTGAAGTGGTTTGGACGATAGGATGTAAAACGTAATAACTAAACACCATCAAACTTGCCCCACCTAACATAATGGCGGTTTGATTACCTAGGGCTTCCACATCACGGTGCAGGTTGGATTTTAAGACTTCGTTGCGTAGCATCCACGGAATAAAAATCACTTTTAGCGCGAGCGTTAATACCGCTGAAATGTATAAATGATGATTGTCTAAACTGTACGCGGCGACAGCCGTGGTCAGTGTCAATAACAAACCCTGTATCGCAAATACAAAAATCAAGCGTAATAAGCGACCTTGCCCTAACATCAAAAAAGAGGTTAATCCCACTAATGCCGCCATTGATAAAATGATTTGCGTATACAAATCTTGGGATTCAATATTCATCGTGAAGCCTCCAAAATGATGTGACTCAACATACCCAGCAAGCCCAGTAAATAAGCAAAACCTAGGTACTCTTGCACTCTGAATAAGCGCATTTTTGCAACTAGCGTTTCTGCGATGCCCAAAATAATGGATAACACCATCAGTTTGCCGATAATTGCCAGTAGCCCATAGCCCAAATCGTGTAGCAAGAAGGTTTGCGCTATACCCCACGGAAAAAAGATATTGGCACACAATACTCCATACAGCATCAATTTAAGCTGACTAGCCCATTCAATTAACGCTAAATGCCGTCCGCTGTATTCCAGAATCATGGCTTCATGAATCATAGTCAGCTCTAAATGGGTGGTCGGATTGTCTACAGGAATACGCCCTGTTTCTGCCACTGCCACCAAAATTAACGCGAATAAAGCAAAGACAAACGAGGGACGTAATACCAGCCCTTGCTCTAACACATGGCTAATTGCCAACGATAAATTAGTGGTTGAAGCGGTCATGGTTAACGTAAAAATAGCCATTAACATCGCTGGCTCGGCTAACGAGGAAATAGTCATTTCTCTCGATGAACCCATGCCACCAAATGCTGTACCCACATCGAGTCCTGCTAATGCCAGAAAAAACCGTGCAAACGCAAAAAAACCCACCATCACAATCACATCCGCGCTTGCAGAGGTGGGGAGATCAACTGCGATCAACGGAACGACTGTGGCGGCCAATACGGTCGCCGAAAAAATAATATACGGGGCTTTAAGAAATACCCACGAAGCCTGTTCAGAGACAACAGGTTGTTTATAGACCAATTTGAGTAAATCCCGATACGGCTGTAACAGCGATGGAGGTTTACGATTTTGCAAATAACATTTACACAGCTTTAACCAGCCTGCTAATAACGGGGCTAAAGCGACAAACAACAACGTTTGTAAGATAGCGATTAACCAACTCATAATTTTCTCCTAAGAAAACTGTATCTTTCCCACGTTCTGCGTGGGAATACCGCTGTGGAGGCTCTCGCGTCCTACGTCACATAAGGTAAGTACAAATTAAACGACATCATTTTCAGAAAAATCGTGTTCTTCGCTCAAATATTCTCGGTACAACTCATAAGCCATAAACCATAGCGAATAAACCGTTAAGCGTCCCCAAAAGTCGATAAAAACGGCCGTGTGTGTATCTAGGGTAACGACCTCAAAATAACCCATCAACAAAAACAATGGAATGTTGCTGCATACCACAAAGATAATGATTCGTTTAAGAATAACTTTGTCGAATAAGTAGAGCCTATAAATCGCGTAACTAATAAACCAAAATGAATAAACCGTCAGTCTTCCCCAAAAATCAATAAATATTAAGGTTTTTGGATTGTTGCTAATCATTCCGAAATAAGCCAATACCAGAAAAACTAGGGTATTACCCGTTACTAAAAACGATAAAGCGAGACGAATGTTTTTTTTCATAGCGTAGGTCATTTATAAATCTCCGTTGTAAGTTCCCTTTTTCATCAGCTAATCACCCACAACAACACCAACAAAGTGACAAACGAGTAGCCTAAATAAGTTCGGATATTGCCCGTTTGAATGCGCCCGACCTGTTTGGATAAGTTATTTACGCCTCGCTCTAAAGGTTGATAGACCCACGGCCAACTATGATCTTGAATGCGTAAGGCATAATGCACCGCAGCCACATCTTGATCCATCGCACCTTGGAAGTCTTTATTGACTTGTTCATCAACAATCCATGCTTTGGCAAAAATACGTCGAAACGGCATAGTGAACGCACTGGATGTGTACTGCATACGCGGTGTTAAACCGCCAAAGCCACAATCCCACGTCGCGCCACGGCGCAATACGGTTTCAGGGTTACGACGTAAATACCAGAACGTGAAACAACCCGCTATCAACGCACCGATTAATACCAACGGTGGTGAATAAGACGCTTGTTCAGGGGCAACAGGAGCAAGCCATAGCCAACTTAATCCGTTGTTATTCGCCAAAGTTTGATTCAATAACTGCCCTGTCACGCGATTAATTAAGCTAATAATTACACTGGGAAAAATACCGACTAAAAAGCACAGTCCCGCTAATATCGTCGTCGCCGCTATCATGCCTTTATCTTTCACTTCATGAGCTTTTTCACTATGACGTGACCGAGGTACACCCAAAAACGTTAAGCCAAACACTTTGACAAAACACGCAGCAGCTAAGGCGGCGGTTAATGCCAAGGCAGCGGCAGACACAGGAATCAAGCTACGCAATACGCCGTTATCCAAGACATCGACTTGCAACGCGGTTTGAAACGCCAACCATTCAGAGACAAAACCGTTAAACAACGGCAAAGAAGAAATACTCATACAGCCCACTAAAAACACCATGCTGGTTTGCGGCATTTTTTTAATTAAACCGCCCAACATATCGATGTTCAGTTCGTGGGTTTGCTGGTGAATCATACCTGCACCCAAAAACAACAAGTTCTTGAATAATGCGTGGTTGAAAGCATGAAACAACGCCGCTAAAAACCCCAATGCGGCTAATTCTGGGTGTCCGTTATCAAGGAAAATCATAGCTAAACCCAGCACCATAAAAATAATGCCAATGTTTTCGACTGAGCTATACGCCAACAAACGTTTTAAATTAGGTTGCATCATGGCGTATAAAATTCCGCCTAAGGCTGAAATTGTGCCGATAACCAATAACACCACGCCCCATTGCCACTGAATTTTATCCAGTAAATCAAAGCTAAAACGTATCAAGCCATAAATGGCAACTTTCAACATTACACCACTCATCAGTGCGGAAATATGCGAGGGTGCGACAGGATGAGCTTCAGGCAACCAGACATGAATCGGCACTATACCTGCTTTCATGCCAAAGCCTAACACCGCTAAACCAAAGGCAATACTTGCCCAAGTGCTTGATAACTGCGCGTGCCGCAAGGCATCAAAGGTAAATCCATCCGAAAAACTTGCCAACACGCCAAAGGCTAAAATAATGGCTAACGCGCCGACTTCTGCCATCAATAAATATAAGAATGCCGCTCTACGATTAGCAGAGTTTTCATGTTGAAACGCTACCAAAAAGTAACTGGCAACTGACATTAATTCCCACGCAATCATAAACACAAAAGCATCATCAGCGAGTAACACCAACAACATTCCTGTGACAAATAAGCCTGTAAACAAACCCAGTACCGCAAAGGGATGATCTTTTTCTTTGTAATGATGCACATAACCTGGCCCGTATAAACTAACCGCGCCGACGGCAATGCCGATGATTAAAAAGAAAAATCCCGACAATGCGTCAAAACGAATATGCCAAGGCAACCACGGCAAACCTAAACCGATTTGGTCAGTCACTACTGTGTTGCTTATTAGCACGCTTAAGCCCGCTAATACCGCAAATCCGCCTGACAATCCCAATGCTATAAATACCACTTGCCGTAAAAAATTAGGATAGTGATGTTCCTCCAAACAATGATCTATAAATGCAGAAGGGGTTTTTAAAAACCTGTGTTGCAGTGCTAACAGGAACTGCTGTTGATTACTTAGCAAGGCTAACAAACCAGAAGCAAAACTGAATAGCACAGCACAATAAGCTAATAATAGAATCATAATATTCTCTAGTTGGTAACTACAATATTGTCACTGCCCACAGTTAAGTGCATTGCAAGATAAACAGGAGAGCGTCTGTATAAAGGGTTTTGGCTATTGCCTCTACCCCCTTACCTGCAATACACTTAACTGTGGGCAGTTAATCGTTCCCACGCTCTGGCGTGGAAACGAGGAAAAACTAGGCAGTTTGCTTCACGCGCCGTGCCGCCAAATGGTGATCTGAAAAAGGTTCATGATATTCCAAGCCTGAAAACTCACAAAAACCGCCTGTTGCTTCATAGTCATGTTGAAAATCATGAAAAAACCCCATGACAGAATGGTCTAACAAATAGGCATCATTGAGTTGGAATACGATGGTTTTACCTTTTTCTAAACCTGCCACCGCTTCTTTTAATGCCATTAAATTAGAAAACACTGCCGCGCCATCAATATTCACATAAATGACACCAGCATTTTTTTCATTGATTTCAAAGTGCATTTTAAACAGATTGTTGAAAGTAACGCCGTGCATTAAATGAATAACCAATTCAACCACAATACCGATAGCCACACCCACCAATAAATCGGTAGCAATCACACCGATAGCTGTCACCACAAAGATAAAAAGCTGTTCTTTACCAATGTGTAAAACGTGAATAAATTCTTTAGGTGCCGCTAAACGAAAGCCTGTAAAAACCAATAATGAAGCCAACGCCGCCAATGGAATACTGTGTATTAACTGCGGAAATAACACCACGAACAATAACAATAACGCACCATGAAAAAAGTTAGCCCAACTGGTTTTCGCGCCATTGTTGACGTTAGCAGAACTCCGCACGATTTCCGCAATCATTGGTAGGCCGCCTACACAACCTGCCACTAAATTACCGACACCTACCGCTGTTAAGTCTTTATTCAAATTAGAATGACGTTTGTAAGGGTCTAATTTATCCACTGCCATTGCACTTAATAAACTTTCCAAACTGCCGACTAAACTAATCGCCACCACTGCTTCCCAAAATTCCAGCGTGGCAAATTTAGAAAAATCAGGAAAATAAAAGCTAGACATAAAGTTGTCAGCAATAACCACCAAAAACTTTGGACCCACTTCTAACGAATCAGTGTGAGAGTGTGTGTAATTACCATCGGGTAGCAATAAGTAAATATGTTGGTGTTCCAACTGAAAATAATGCCCCAAACCTATGCCAAGTAAGACCACAATCAACGGCGCAGGAATCATTTTTAACGGGTGTTTATCTTCTATTAATGACCAAATGATGAGAATAGCGAGTCCTGCAAAACCAATAACCGCTATTTCCAGATTCAAATTAGCAAAACTTTCTGGAATTTGCGCAATGGTAGAAAACAAACTGCCTTTATCGGGTGTAACACCGAGCATTACATGAATTTGTTTCGCCATGATGATAATGCCGATAGCGGCCAACATACCATGCACTACCGAGGTAGGGAAAAATGAACTCAAGCGTCCTGCTTTTAAAACACCCATTAAGATTTGTATCACACTGGCAATGACAATTGCAGCCAAGGTGTAACGATAGCCTGCCATTGCATCGCCTGCGCCCAAACCCTGCACGGCATCGTAGACCACAACAATCAAACCCGCCGCTGGACCATTAATGGTAATAAATGAACCGCTGATACGCGACACTAACACGCCACCGATAATAGCGGTGATAATGCCTGCCGAAGGTGGAAATCCCGAAGCCATTGAAATGCCTAAGCACAATGGTAAGGCAATTAAAAATACCAAAAAACCTGACAGCAAATCGCTACGCCAGTTTTCTTTTAAACCTGCTAAACCCGTTTTGGGTAACGCTGAAAGAGAAGAGTCACTCATAATACATTCCCATTTTGAAAAAATTATTTATTTACCTTTAAAAAGCAAAAATTATGCCAAATATTTTAAAAGCTATAACATACTGAATAAATGACTATTTTTTATATAGAAGAAAGCCCTATTAAAATTTAAGGAGCAAAACAACCCGTGGGCGGTTGTTTTAAACCAATCGATTAATTTAATACAACCACCACAATATCTTATGAAACCAATGACTAATATTTTTAAATATACCGCATCGTTCATTGCGACTTCGCTATTATTGAGTAACTACGCTTTATCAGCGACACAAGAATACGCTGCGTGTGCCAATAATCTTGCCTCTCCCATTGCTAACTTTTGCGAGGTTAAGCCTCGTGTACTATGGCGCGGTTCTAAGCCCGACGAAGATGAGGCTGCGTGGCTTATTAAGCAGGGCGTTAAAACTATCGTTAATTTGGAATCGTTGTATGACGATATAGATACTCTTGAAGATGTCCATCTTACCGATACAGGCATATATGAGGTTAATTACTTTCGAGTGCGGACGTGGGAGCCTTTATACGCCTTTGCTAAAACGGAAGCAGATGAAGATGTTATTCATTTTCTTGCCATTGCCCGTCAAGCAAAACTGCCACTTTATGTTCATTGTCGTGCTGGAGAAAATCGCACAGGGGTAATGGTGGCAGCTTATAAAATCATTATCGATGGGCAGAACAGCCCCGCTGAAATAGAGGCTGTGCTGAAAGAAATGCAGAGCTATAAAGGTGTGTGGTCTACTTCAGCAGCCGAGTACATCAAAGAGCTATCACTACGGCGTAACGAGATTCTGCAAAAGCTTAAGGCATTTACGCTAGAACAACCCACTCAAGTCATTTGCAAGAACGGAAAATGTACCAGCACAATCAGTATTTTTGGTACAACGGAACGGTGATGGGTTAAACCTGTTATAGCAATATCAATGACTGCCAGTCCTTTAAAGGTCTGGCAGTCATGCTCAAAAGTTTTAATCGCTTAATACGGTGGAGTAAATCTTAATTACCTTTAACTATCATAGGTTCAAAGGTAAATAAATTACGGCTTTCTGGGTGTACTGATACTTTTATCCAATGCACATTGGGGCTACCGAATGTTTCTACGCGGGTAAAGTTTTTAATCAAATGCGCTTGATCGATCAGCGGTTTGTCAACTTTAAAGAAATGTACGTCGCCATGCACCAGTACAACTTCACCGTCGAATTTATTAGTCTCGTCTGTCAAAACTCTCAGAAACTCATTGTAGCCATCGTATCCAGCCAAAGTACGTTCATTAAAAGTTTCTGTTTCTGGTAAATCGAAACTAGGGTCAGCTTGAATGGTGATCATTACACCACGCGCTTTGCCAGCTTTAGCTTTTTGAAACGATTCTTTAAGAAAATCGATGTTCGCCGCATCACGGTCTAGGTATTCAGCATTATCTGCGACGCAATCTGCGAGGGTTCGCGCACTTTTACTGGTACATTCGCTATTAGAACTCACCTTATTATTGTTGCTGCCTGGAACGTTCAAACCAACAAACACCACGTTGCCGTGTGTCCAGCGTACATTTTCAACAAATTCCTGACTCAGTTGACCTTGATGTTCCAGCTTCATTTTTTTCTGTCCGAAGCTATCTGGGCTACTGAACATTGTTTGACGAATATAATTCAATCTTTCCAGATTGTTGTAGCTACCATTATTAGTGCGGTGGCAGTCAGTCCACTCATTGTCACCAGGGATGTAAACCATCGGTTTTTTAAACGAGTTGAAGCGCACAATAGCATCACTGTATTGCTGGTTGCTACAAACTGAACTACCGTCTTTGATGTCACCGTCGAACACAGTGAAGGCAACTTTAGACGCGTTTATATCGTCAATCAATGCTTGAATTTTAGGGGCATCACCATTTTTGGCATAAGGCATATCGCCCCACAGCGCAAAGCTAAATTCTTCGGCTTCTGCTTCATGTTTAGTAGACTCGTTTTCGCTTGCGAAAACGCTGTTAAAACCGACGGTAATCGCTAATGCAACAAGGCTACGCGCCAGTGTTTTATTGATAATGAACATTTGTATAACTCCAGAGAAAAACTTTGAATAACGCGAAGGGGCAAATTGTTGGGGCTAGTTTCTGCAAACAACTTATGTTTCTGAATGCTGGGCTATTTGCCTATAAAAAACTAACCTTAAGATTATAGATAGCGGATATGACAAAACAGAGTATTTAACATGACAGGTTAGTTACGTTATTGTTACAGGCACTTAGCACTATCTCCGTGGCTAATTTTTTAAGTTGAAACTGCTCTCGTGGAGTTTGTCATAACGGGGTAAAGAACGTAAACTATTGGCTAATTTCAGACATTGAACGATCTATTCCGCTGCCGTGGATATAGGCTTTAAGCCTCAAAAATAGGTCAATAGTTTGTTAAAACTTACTCGATCTCCCTTGCAATATTTCAAGTGTTTGATCAAATATAAATAGCCTGAGTGAAACGAAATTCATCAATTGTGGATGACGCGCTTAGCACATCTAGCAGGATAGCATCTACAACTTATGAAAAATTATGAGTGAAGAAATTTTAATCAATATTACCCCACCCGAAACCCGCGTTGCCGTGATTGAAAATGGCGTGTTGCAAGAACTGATTATTGAACGTAGCCGTGAACGCGGTTTAGTCGGTAATATTTATAAAGGCGAGGTATGCAGGGTATTACCTGGTATGCAGGCTGCTTTTGTCGATATTGGTTTGCCAAAAGCGGCTTTTTTGCATTTGTCGGATTTATCTACTCAAGAGCTAGAGCGTAAAGGCTCAGAGAATATCGAGCATTATCTGCATGAAGGGCAACACATCATTGTGCAGGTGTTCAAAGACCCGATAGGCAGTAAAGGAGCGCGGCTAACAACGGATATATCGATACCGTCGCGATTTCAAGTCTATATGCCCTATGCCAGTAACTCAGGGGTATCACAACGGATTGAACATGAGCCAGAGCGTAACCGTTTAAGAGCTTGTGTGGATGCCTTTAGACAAGAACACGGTTGTGGCGGATTTATTGCCAGAACCGCAGCAGAATGTGTGGAGGAAGAGATACTCATCGCTGACATGGTATTTTTGCTGAAACTGTGGGAATCTATTTCAGAAAAAATTACCACCACCAAAGCCAAGGCGTTTATTCATAAAGATTTGCCGCTTAGTATTCGCACCTTACGCGATTTACATAAAGAGGGATTGGAAAGAATTCGTATTGATTCCAAAGAAACCTATCATAAATTATTGGAATTTGCTGAGGTGTTTGTACCTGAAATCGTTCCTATCATTGAGCATTACACGGGGGAATGCCCTGTGTTTGATATTTACAATGTCGAAGATGAAATTAAAAAAGCCTTGGAGCGTAAAGTTAAACTAAAATCTGGCGGACATTTGGTCTTCGATCAAACCGAAGCCATGACTACAGTGGATGTCAATACAGGCGGTTATGTTGGCGGACGTAATCTGGAAGAAACTATTTTTAAAACCAATTTAGAAGCTGCGCAAACTATCGCCCGTCAACTACGGTTACGCAATTTAGGCGGCATTATTATTATCGATTTTATCGATATGAAAAGCGAAGACCATAAACATCAGGTGTTACAAGCATTGGAACGTAATTTATCCAAGGATCGCGCCAAAACAAAGATTACCGAGGTGTCTATTTTAGGTTTGGTGGAAATGACCCGTAAACGCACCCGTGAAAGCTTGGAACATATTCTGTGTGAACCGTGCAGTGCTTGTGGTGGACGTGGGGTATTAAAAACCGCTGAATCTATGTGTTTGGAAATATTTCGAGAAATTATTCGTGAAGTACGTTTGTACAAGGTACAAACTATTTTGGTACTTGCCTCAAATGATGTAGTGGCTATGTTACTGGATGAAGAGGCGGATATGTTGGCAGAGTTGGAAATATTCTTGGATGTACAAATCAAATTTAGGGCGGAATCAGAATACAATCAAGAACAGTATGACGTGGTGTTACTTTAAAATCCAAGTCATGCCTCTTAAGGAACTGTTTTTGTGATTCATCATATCAAACGAGCTACCCGCCATCTTATTTTCTGGTCGTTGATTTCAGTCGCGCTAGGTTTATTAGCTGTGCGAATATTGTTAGTTGTCATCGACCAATACAAAGCTGAATTAGCCGTTGAAATCAGTAAACAAGTCGAAGCCCCCGTCACTATTGGTCATTTAAGAACCCATATTAATGGTGTTAAACCACAACTGATACTAGAAGATATTGCTATTTCTGCTCCTCAAAATAGCAAATCTCCACCGCCTATTAAATTACGCGAATTGCGCTTAGGCATTAATTTAATGGATTTATTGCTCAATCGGGATTTACTGTCATCATCGTGGGTAACGCTAGTAGGTGCAGAACTCACGGTAAAAAGACAAGCTGACGGCAGTATTGCCATTGTTGGTTTAAAAGCAGGGGGAGGTCAGCCGCTATGGTTATTGCAAGGTCATAAATATCAAGTATTACAGAGTTCAGTAACGTGGCAGGACGAACAAAAAAACGGTAAGTCACTGACATTTGATGATGTCAATATCATGATACACAACGAGGGCGAGCGACACCGTATCAATATCATGATGGATTTACCCAAAAAGCGAGGGGACATTTTAAGAGTCTCATTGGATGTTAAAGGCAATATTTTTGAACCCTTAGCCATTGAAGGATCGGGGTTTATTGAAGGTAAAGCCATTAATCTACCCGAATGGGTGACGGTAGATTTGCCGCTGGGGCTAAACATTAAATCGGGTGTTAGTGATTTTAAAATCTGGGGCGTATGGCAACATTCAAAATTAATTGCCCTCACGGGTGATATACAGGCAAAGACCGTATTTATGACTCAACCACATAAAAGGGACTTTAATAACCGCTATTTTTCCGCGTTGGTTTTCTGGAATAACCACGATCAGGAATGGCGACTTGATGTTGAACGATTTTTACTGGAAACGGCAAATAAAAAATATCCCGAAACAGCGTTCAGCGTCTCAAGTAATCATACTGATGATCAGCAACTACATAATATAAAGCTGTCCAGTCAACAAATTGATGTGCAGGAATTCGCTAATCTTGCCGAATTTTTCGCGCCCTTAACCGATGAACAAGGCAAATTATTGACACAAGCGCAGGCAACAGGGCAATTAGAAAATGTCAGTTTATCTGCCGACTTTGATAGTAAGCAATTCGCCATTAACGGACAATTTAACCATTTTAGTATCGCACCTGTTTCGTCACTCCCTGGTATAGAAAATCTCACTGGACAACTCACTGGCAACGAACAACAAGGCAGTGTGCGTTTAATTACCCGTCATGCCCAATTTAAACATCCGAATTTATTTCGTAATCCCATTCCTATCAATACTCTCAACGGCACACTAACTTGGCAACAAACAGCTGATGATTGGACAATAGCGAGTTCGATGCTTAAAGTAAACTCCCCCGATATTCAAAGTAAAAGTCGTTTGAAACTCATTATTCCTAAGGAAAATCAGCCGATTTTTATGGATTTACAAACGGCGTTTTCTGGTAAAAACATGGCTAAGGCAAGCACTTATTATCCTATTGGCGTAATGGATTCTATGCTAGTCGATTGGTTGGATCATGCGTTTATCGGTGGCAATGTCCCTAAGGGTGACGTGTTATTTTACGGCAATCTAATCGACTTTCCGTTTAAGAATGGGCAAGGCGTGTTTCAAGCCATATTTCAAGCGAAACAACTAGAACTTATCTATCACCCCGATTGGCCGCATTTAACTGAATTAGAGGGTGAAGTGTCATTTTTACAAAATAGTTTGCAGGTTAATATTGCTCAAGGTAAAACTAATAATATTCACATTAAACAAGCAGACATTAGCATTCCTGTGTTAGATAAATGTGATCGACTACAGGTTAATGGCGCGTTTGCCGCCACTATCGCCGATACCTTAGCTTTTCTACAAAAAACCCCATTAAACTTACCCATCAACAACGTGTCGAATGCCATTACCACACAAGGCAACACAGAAGTGAATTTGGCACTCACCGTTCCTTTAATCAACATTCCACCAAAAATTGATGGGACTGCTACCCTAAGCAATGCCAGTTTGACTGTCAACGCATTGGACTTGTTAATTGATAAAATGACTGGCACTTTAAAATTCAATGAGCAAGGTATTTACACTAACAACATCAATGCCATGACGTTAGGCTATCCTGTAAAATTTGCTATTAAACACGATGATCAAAAATCCACCATTAGTGGGTCAGGACGCACAGATATAAACGAGCTAAGCAAACAATTCAAGCTGGCTGGCTTGTCGGTGGCAAAAGGTAGTAGCGACTATAAATTGGAATTACAGCTCCCCTACGGCGATAAACCTTCACAGTTAAACGTACAATCACTGTTAGCGGGTATAACAC
>Ga0194060_10001948_pt1 | contig 14748 bp, 17 predicted proteins | sample SepL225m_MetaG_FD_163427 | JGI IMG/M metagenome (GOLD analysis project Ga0194060, IMG submission 163427) | Anoxic zone freshwater microbial communities from boreal shield lake in IISD Experimental Lakes Area, Ontario, Canada - Sep2016-L222-5m | ecosystem: Environmental > Aquatic > Freshwater >... | reverse complement strand
CGTTCTTTGCCAGCATCTTTATCTCTTTATTCAGTCTCTTTGTGAGCGGGGTGCTCTTTTAGACTCCAGTCTTGAGGATTAATTGGCACCCGCATAAATATCCGACCAAGGATGTAGTGCTGTTTTGCAAGGCTGGGCCTTACTTGTCATTGACTTAGCATTCTCAGCCAAGATTGATGCGCCGCCCGTCAAAAAGCCTAGGCCAATGGATATGGCACTTTTAACTACCTCAGCACTATCAATCCCAACGCTTGGGTCTTGTAAGGTGCCCTGTAATTTAATGAGCTTAGCCAAATCTACGCCAAGGGTAACTCCAGACCTTTCGCGTGGATAAATATTCAGATTAATCACCTCATTATTGAGATTTACTGAACCAGAAAGAATGACATCTAAGCGATCTGTCTCTGCGCCAATAGAGTCCGCAACATTCACAAGCCCATTATTAATAGGTAGATACGCTAGTGCACACTCCAAGACAGTTTGATGGGATTTTTTACGTAAAGGATTCACTGCATCCAATACGGTGATCACAAAATCACCGCCTTTATTTAAGAAACTCGATGCTAGCGTAGCCTGACCTACAGAGAGTTGAACCTTGCCATTAGCCTGACTAGCCAACTGGTGCAAGCTGCTACCAGCGCTCTTTAAATCAAATGCAAGCTTAATAGCACCACCACTAATTTTTGATTTGGCATCGGTGATTACTTGCTCAAGAGTGAAGCCTTTGGCAAAACCACTGATAGTTAAAGATGGTTTTGCACTATGAAAATGATTTAAGGATGCGCTCCCTTGTGCATGCCCACCACCCAAGTCAAAGCTAACCCCTTGCAAGTCTAGTTGATCACCGCTAAATTTTAATGTTGCTTGCAAATTCTGAATAGGGGCTTGATTTGGCATCCTCAGTTGAGTAATGGCTAGATTGATCTTGCCGTTTGCCTCTGGCAACAGGTTAAATGGCAAGGGATCCTCATTAAAGAAGTATCTAGACTGTCCTTTTGATGTGGGGGGGACAGTAGGAAGTTTTCCACCACTTACCGCCAAAGCAGAGCCTGCTACCAAAGGCGTGAGGTCAAATGACTTAGAGCTCAGGTTAATATCAAAAATGGGTAATTGATTGGGTTTCTTGTTCATTGCGCCTTGAACTGAGAGTGACTTACCATTCAGATCTAGATCTAGGTCAAGTGCCACCTTCAATGGTGAAACATTCCAGTCATGCAAAATTTGTCTGATAGAAGTGATCCTGCCTTTTACCCCTAAGTTGAAATTCGCATGCTTCATTTCTAATTGAATGGCAGTCTTATCGCCACTTCCCAGCAAAGATAGCCGCTTCACTTCAAATACCTTTTTCGATCCCGCAACTTCTTGATAAGAAATGCGAGCATCTGTAACGTTGATATTTTCTATGGAGACAAAACTATCATCACTATTACTTGGTTTTATATTGGATGCAATATTTACTGACGTTCCTTGCACTAGCGGTGCAGCCAAAATCCAATTACCCTGCCCTGCAGCATTCGATTGAAGATGGGCATCTAAACCAGATAAATTAATCCGACTAATCTCCACACGCTTGCTCAATAAAGGTAGCAAGCGAATACCAATATCAACTCGCTTAAGCCGGATCATCTCAGCATTAGTAGCCCAAGATGCATTACTGAGAGAAACATTCTCAGCCTGAACACCAATAGTGGGAATAATGGTCAAACGTACTGGCCCAGTGATATTTAAATCTCGGCCAGTAGCCACTTTTACAGAAGAGCTCAATAGCTGAGTGAGTTGGGCCGGATTAATACTGTCAATGGCATACCAGATGCCTGCCACAAATAGGCAAACGAGCGCCACAAAGGCGAGCAGAATAATTTTGAGCTTCCGATTCATCACTAACTAATTCTAAATCAGAGAGCGCCACTAGACTAATATTGAAGATTGAAGCTACAACTACCCCCCTCATCATGCCTACCTCAGATCACTTACCAAAATGCCCAGCCTGCCAAGAGGACATGACATATCCCGATGGCGAAAATTTTGTCTGTGCACAATGCGGACATGAATGGCCTATGACTACACTAGTAGATGATGATGAAGTAGGATTGAGTGTCAAAGATGCCAATGGCAATGTCTTGGCTGATGGCGATACCGTGACCCTGATTAAGGATCTTAAGGTGAAGGGTTCCTCAACCACCCTGAAGGTTGGCACCAAGATCAAGGGTATTCGCCTGGTTGCTGGCGATCACGAAGTAGACTGCAAAACAGAAGCAGGCAATATGCTCTTAAAAGCCTGCTTCCTCAAAAAAGCTTAATGCAGTTCTTCACAAAGGTGATTGCACTAAGCGCTGGTTTTTTTCAAAACAGCATAGATTTGATCCTTTAAAAGCAGTTTCTCTTTTTTCAGGGTTTCAATTTCCTCAGGGGTGGCAGTTTCCTTATGAGACTCCATACGCAAAATCTTTGCGTCTAAATTATTGTGTTTATCAAATAAATGTGAAAAGTGGCGATCTGCTATTTTTAGCTTGCTAATTAATTCACGATATTCAGGGAACATAGATTCTCTTTAAGTGGAGGTGATTGATAACTACTCCATTCCAGTTTAGCAAGCTAACGCCCAATTTCAAGGTGCTGAAAACATTTTTTTGAGAAAAGCATCAACTCACTTGCAATTGTCCGGAAAACCCTCATATAGAAGGAGTAAATCTTGATAGAAATTGCAGTAATATCAATAACTGCACTATGCACAATAACTACCAAAAGAAGGGTAATAGACCATGGCTACAAAGAAGTCACCAGTAAAAAAGAAAGTAGCTACTAAGGTGGTAAAAAAAGCCCCTGCCAAGAAAGCTACCAAAAAGCCAATCGCCAAAAAAGCAGTAGCGAAGAAGGTAGTCAAAAAGGTAGTCAAAAAACCAGTAGCGAAGAAGGCATCTGTTAAAAAGCCAGCCCCTAAAAAATCCATTAAAAAAGTGGTAGCCAAAAAACCTGCTGCCAAAAAAGCATCTCCTAAAAAGCTTGCCAAAAAGCCTGTCAAAAAAGCTGCTACTAAGTTAGCTAAAGTAGATCAATACGGACTAGAGCAAGACGATGAGTTTTATGGTCTTTACTTTGCCAAGTCAACCGATGAAGGTTTGGTAGAAGTAAAGCCATGCACCTTCTCATTGATGTATTGGTGGAAGGGTCTGTTGGGCTACCCTGACATGATCGAGATCTCTCGGGATAGTAATACAGCGATGCTGCAGTTTGAATCCACCTTTGGTGGCGGTGACTCTGGCGAAACTGAATTGACAGAGCAAGATACCTTAGATATTGATCACATCATTGAAGTGGATGAAGAAGAAAAACTAATATCCCTTTATTCCTATGTACCTATTCCAGTTCCAGATAAGCTCATTGCTGCTTTAGGCTTAGCGATTCTGAATATCAATCCAGAAACGCGCTATGGCAGCTTAGAAATTTGCCCTACGACCAATGAAGAAGGTGAAGATGAACATTTCCTCAGATACCGTGTGGCAACTTACTTGCGTGGTGTTAAATCAGGCAAGGTTGAAGCCATTGAAAGCATGATCACTAACGGCTCTGAATTCTTTGGAATTGCCCTAGATGCAATGTGTGTAGATAAGTCGATTAAGAAGTGGTTACTCAGTTAAATAATATTTACTGAGTTTTTACTTAGTTACCACATCGATATAAGTAGGTCATAGGAAAGCGATCATTGACTGTTTCGCGACTACCCACAATAGTTGCAGTTCGCTTTCCTAGTTTTTTACACTCCTGCACCGCAGCCTCATGAGACTCCTCTTCTGTTGCTGATTTTGGAGCATGCACCCCAACCGTTCCATCAGACTGTCGATAGACCCCAAACTGACTTGGCGGGGTACCACAGGCCGACAGGTTTAGGCCAATCATGGCTATTACTGCAATATGAATTCTGTTCATGAGCAATTCCACCCCGAGTGCGCTGTTAGTCTATTTTATAGTCCTATCTTAATGGAGCTTTAATATGAGCTTTTGGCAATCAACCCGTAAATACAAATGACCACCCTTCCTTGCATTGAAATAGAAACTGCACCTAATCCAACTGCTGCTGTCATCTGGCTTCACGGCCTTGGCGCTGATGGCAATGATTTTGTACCGATCATTCCACAACTAAATCTCACTGATTGCCCTGCAATACGCTTCGTTTTCCCAAGCGCGCCAAGCATCGCGGTCACAGTAAATGGGGGTTATGTAATGCCAGCTTGGTATGACATTGCTGGCAGGGACCTCACTGATCGTGAGGATGCAAACGGTATCCGCAAATCTGCTACCGCAATTACCGCCTTAATTGAACGTGAAGCGAACCGTGGTATTGCCTACGAAAACATTGTCTTAGCTGGTTTCTCACAAGGCTGCGCCATGGCCTTGCAAGTTGGTCTACGCTTTCCACAGAAGCTTGCAGGAATCATGGCCCTATCAGGCTATTTGCCTCTAGCAAACTCCTTGGCACTTGAGAGAAGCACGGCCAATCAAGACACACCCATATTGATGGCTCATGGTATTTGGGATGCCGTCGTTATTCCAGAACGCGCCGAAGCATCTGTAGAAGTACTAGAAAAGCTTGGTTACCAGGTGGATTGGAATACTTACCCCATGGAGCATTCCCTACACCCGGATGAGCTAATCGATATCTCTGGATTTTTAAGGCTAGTGCTTACTTAGTACACCACTCTTTGCCAGCCACTAGGGCAAGCTTGGGTTTGGGGGTAGTAAAGTCCATTTTCTGGGCAATAAGCTGCTGTTTGCTGTGCTGCAGGGTAATAGTACTGAGGGCCATAGTAAACAGGTGCTGGTCTGTAATAGGCACGGGTTACTACAGCCCCAGCAACCGCCCCCACTGCAAACGGAGCCCATCCGCCCCCTCTATGCCCGCCGCCACCATATCCACCCCTCCAACCATGTGCGCTAGCGGCAGAGTTGATACCCAAAAGCGTTATAGCTGCAATTAGGCAAATCAGAATTTTTTTCATAATGGCCTCCCATTTATAAACAGAGGCTTTATCTCCTCTTAACTCCTTAACGGCTAGGGAAATAACCAAGTTGACAGTGGGTTTAAGGAATCTTGCGGTTTATCCCAAACGCCTCGATATACGCCCATATAGTGGTCTAGATCAACACTCATTTTCTTTATAAGAAGAAACGGATAGATAACCTTAGTAAGGTGTGTACCTGAAAATCTATTCAATAGGAAAGGGATTGGTCTTAGGAGGGTTTACCTTATTTTAAAAAGCATCTCAGGCAACCATGAGAACCCGCCATCAAGTTGCGATAGATCAAATCCCTAAGTCGACAAGTCCTCAATAATTAATACAGCACCTCATGTATTGATTAAGGATTCCTGATGAGTATCAAACCTGCCACATTTCCCAAGGCCTCAGATTTATGTTGGCTAGCCGCCTTACTTTGCCTTAGCTTTGTAAGCTCACAAAGCCATGCAGAAACGACTGTCACTAAGGCCAGTAATCTAGCGGGTACTGAAGTACAAGTGACCCCTGAAATGATCGGCGCAGGAGTCGTATCGAGTGGCGCTGTTTTACCCCCAATTCCTAGTGTGACTGGCAATCGTCAAAAACCGGTGACCTCTTGGGGCAAGCCTTTGCCCTACCCTATTGTGATTGCCGATCGCCGCAATAATCGCCTGATTGAAATTGCACCAAATCAGCAAATTATTTGGGAGTTTCCATCTCCTAGTCTCAAAGCCTATCGTGGCAATGAAGATGTGAACTTCTCGCCTGACGGTAAACAGTTAGCTGTGAGCGAAGAAGATAACTTTGATGTCCATCTGGTAGATTATGAGAAAAAATTACTCACTTGGACTTATGGTGTTCCAGACAGACGCGGCAGTAGTCCTGGATTACTGAACTATCCCGATGATGCACACTTACTGGCTGATGGAAAATTTATTACTGCTGATATTCGGAATTGTCGCGTCCTGATTGTTGATCCTAAAGATAACTCAACCGTTTCTCAATGGGGTACTCCTGGCAAGTGCAAACATAATCCACCTTTTGAGCTAGCCCATCCAAATGGTGCAACCCCAATGGAGAATGGCGATATTTTGGTGACAGAAATTACGGACTCGTGGATCTCTCGCATTAGCAGAGAAGGCAAAGTGGTGTGGAGTGTTAAGGCCCCAAACATTCGCTACCCCTCCGATGCCTTTCCAACGGTTGATGGCAAACAAGTGATTGTTGCTGACTTCTGGAAACCTGGCAGAGTTGTTATTTTTGACCCACTGACTAGAAAAGTTACCTGGGAATATTTTGCTCAGGAAGGAAATGGTGTCTTAGACCACTCATCGATAGCAAGGGAGTTGCCAGATACTGGTGATGTCTTGATCGTAGATGACCTCAATGACAGAGTGATCGTGGTAGATCGCAAAACTAAAGAGATCATCTGGCAATATGGAGAAAAAGGTAAAAAAGGTTATGCCCAGGGATTACTCAACTATCCTGATGGGGTAGATTTAGATGTGTTTAGAGACTGGAAAACAGCCCTTCATAAATAAGAAAGAAATGATGCACGACATCACTCGTCGAAAAGTACTTAAAGGTCTTTTGATCTCTTTGCTACCAATAGATCTAGCTATGGCATCGGTCAATCAAGGCATGATTGAAATCTGGAAGTCACCAAGCTGTGGTTGCTGCCATGACTGGATCAAGCACATGACTAACAATGGATTTGTCATTACTAAAGTACATGATGATGGCAATGATCTAGCCAGAAAGAGGCTAGGAATTGATATTCAATACGGTTCTTGCCATACAGCACTGATTAATGGCTATACTTTTGAGGGTCATGTCCCCGCAAGAGATATTGTCCGAGTTTTAAAAGAAAGACCTCATATTGCAGGCTTAGCTGTTCCAGGGATGCCAATTGGCTCTCCTGGTATGGATGGTCCAGAATACAAGGGTAAGAAGGATGTTTATGATGTCTTAGCCATAGGCAAGAATGGGCAGGCGAAGGTCTATCACCACTACAGCTAAGCAAAATATCTTATTGTCTTGGCTTTAGAACCTCGATTGAGTGTATTGAAGCCTTAAAATGGAGGCTTTGGTTGACAAACAAGAAAGTCGGGACAAGAATGGTCTATGAATTCTTCTGCTGACCTGCCACGTAACCTATACCAACATTACCCTTGGGTACAGCTATATTCCCCAAGGCTCTATGTTTAAAAAACCGAATCCAGCTAAAAGACTTAATCTAGTCCTGATTGGGAGTATTTGTGTTGGCGAAGCGCTGATCATGTTCGCCCTTCCATCCTTTGGGACAACGTCAAATCTATTGACCACATTCATAGACGTGATCTTTCTCTGTCTAATCACGATCCCCCTGGTGAATTGGACTGTCACTAAGCCAATGAATCAATATATTCATGATTTGAAGTCAGCTAGACACACAATCGTTGTTCGAGAAAATCAAATGCTAGCAGCGCTCAATGCCTTAGCGTCCGCTAAAGATAATGAGACTGGCAATCATATTATTCGCACACAACAATATGTCAAATTATTGGGTCAACGATTACAAAAAATGGGGCACCATACTCAAATATTATCCGATGAACACATCGAGAGATTATTTAAGGTCGCACCACTTCATGATTTGGGCAAGATAGGCATTCCAGATTACATCTTGCAAAAAGCTGGCAAATTAACAGAGAGTGAAAGAGAGATCATTACTGGGCATTCAATAATTGGAGAATCTATTCTGATCGCAGCCCAATCAGAAGATGTCGAGGAAGATTTAATCTTCACCGCTATCAAGGTCGCAGGATCTCATCATGAAAAATGGGACGGCTCAGGTTATCCTAGAAATCTCATCGGGGAGAACATCCCCATTGAAGCCAGAATCATGGCTGTGGCTGATGTATTTGATTCCCTTATCAGTGATCGGCCATACAAAAAGGCTTGGACTGTTGACGATTCTTACCAATACATCATTAATGGTAGCGGGACTGCATTTGACCCTATCGTTATTGAAGCCTTTATTGCTGAACGGCAGAACTTTGAAGCGATTGTGAATTCCATACCCTCTTAGAATTGCACCCTTAAATTGCTCAACCACCTACAATGAGCCCATGCTAATACAAATTACCAATTTTCTGCTGCAAGTCTTGGTCAGCATCATTGCTGGCGCATGTCTTTTGCGCTGCTACTTACAATGGCTGGCATTCAATCTTGGTTCGGGTCAAAATAAATCGATTGGCTCTTATTTATTTCCTCTAACTAGCTGGATTGTTCTGCCGCTGCGCCGAGTGATTCCAAGCATAGGTCGATTTGATACAGCCAGTTTTCTTGCAGCCTACCTGCTTGTCCTGGCAAAATTAATGATCCAATCTTTGATGATTGGAGTTACTCCTTTGGCAGTATCTTGGCTGATGTTTGCCTTGTTTGACCTAGTAGATTTAACGCTTTCTGGACTGGTTGGACTTGTTTTTGCTAGCGTGCTCCTCTCTTGGATTAGTGCCGGCTCTCAAGTCCAGTATTTGGTATCTCTTTTAGTAGAGCCCCTTTTGGCCCCTATTCGGCGCGTCATTCCAAATATGGGAGCACTTGATTTATCACCGCTAGTCTTATTACTGGCCTTGCAAGTACTGCAAATTGTTTTAAATAACCTCAAGTAAGCCAAGAGAATTTAAAAAGCCTTAAGAAGTTTAGTTCTTTAATCAGCCCTTTCTGCGTATTGCTATTTCAGTACGCTCTTGCTCTTCGGCACTTGCTTTCATACTTTCTTTAACGAAATGAATGTGGCGCTTTGAAGCTTCTAATGCTTTTTCTGGCATACGATTTTTGATTGCTGTCCAAATAGCAAGATGTTGATCTTCTAATTGACTGCGATCTTTAAGGCGACCATTTAAATATTTAAGATTACTCGTAACATGCTCATTAATTAATTTCAATAATGTTGCTGATAAATGGATTATTAAAACATTGTGAGACGCTTCAGCGATAGTCTGATGAAACGCCACATCGGCCTTCACCATTTCTTTTAGTTCACAGACTGCATATGCCTTACTAACGTTGCTATAGGCAATATCCAAGTTATATAAATCTACTTCAGTCGCCCTATTAGAGGCGAAATACGCAGCCTGCCCTTCCAGCATGTCACGAAAATCTAATATGTCGGCTTGAATATTTGGGTGTTGTAAAAGCATGTCCTGCCAAGAATCAATGAATGATGAGGCAAGCTTGTCTGTGACAATTGTTCTGCCGCCATGCCTTGTCTGTAGCATGCCTTTTGTAACCAAGGATTGAATAGCCTCTCTAACGCTAGGTCTAGATACCCCCAACTCCATGGCCAAATCCCTCTCTGAGGGTAATTGATCGCCAGACTTCAATGAGCCTTCAAGGATTTGTACCTCCAAGATTTTTACAACCTTGTCGGATATACGTTCTGCACCCTTAATTATTTTAATCATTTGGTATTACCAGTTCATTTTTTAGTTTCATCACATGAAATATATTTTCTAATTCATGAATAAATGCATTTACACAGGGTAATTATCTACATATTTCTATTTGGATAAGCTTCAGACTAGACTTATTAGTGGTCTTACCACTTTACCATACTATAAGTAATCAATAACAAATGCCAATTATCACCAACATCGAGGATTTAAGAGTCCTCCATCAAAAACGCACACCTAAGATGTTTTATGACTATGCGGATTCTGGCTCTTGGACAGAGTCAACCTATCGCGCTAACGAGTCTGACTTTCAGAAGATCAAGTTGCGTCAACGTGTCGCCGTCGATATGACTAACCGCACTACTAAAACTACCATGATTGGTCAAGAAGTCGCTATGCCTATAGCCTTAGCGCCATGCGGCCTTACTGGTATGCAACATGCAGATGGAGAAATTCTGGCAGCACGTGCGGCAGAAAAGTTCGGTGTGCCCTTTTGTCTCTCCACGATGAGCATTTGCTCGATTGAAGATGTGGCCGAGCACACCACCAAGCCTTTTTGGTTTCAACTCTATGTGATGAAAGATCGCGGCTTTATTGAGCGCTTAATCGAAAGAGCTAAAGCAGCGAAGTGTTCAGCACTAATGTTGACGCTGGATTTGCAAATTTTGGGACAACGCAATAAAGACCTCAAGAATGGTTTAACAGCCCCTCCTAAGCTCACTATTGCCAACATGATCAATATGATGACCAAACCTCGCTGGTGCATGGGTATGGCCATGACTCCGCGTAAGACTTTTCGCAATATTGTGGGTCACGCCTCTGGTGTAGGCAATATGTCATCACTCGCCTCATGGACTGCAGAACAATTTGATCCGGGCCTTAATTGGAACGATGTGGAGTGGATTAAAAAACTCTGGGGAGGAAAGCTCATCATCAAAGGTATTTTGGATGAAGAGGATGCCCGCTTAGCAGCAAATTCTGGAGCGGATTCCTTGATTGTTTCTAACCATGGCGGCAGACAGCTTGACGGGGCTATTTCTAGCATCCAAGCACTACCAGGGATTGTCAATGCAGTAGGCAAAGATATTGAAGTGTGGATGGATGGTGGTATTCGCTCAGGACAGGATGTCTTAAAGGCTTGGGCTTTAGGGGCTCGTGGCACCTTAATTGGCAGACCCTTTCTATATGGCTTGGGAGCTATGGGTGAAGCTGGTGTTACCAAATGCCTAGAACTGATTCATAACGAATTGGATATCACCATGGCGTTTACGGGTCATCGTGATATTCAAAATGTGACCAAAGATATTTTGTACCCAGGAACTTTTTAAAAAAGCTCACTAAACCAAGTTTAAAAATTCAAATACCAGGAGAAAGACATTATGTGGCAACAGATATATAACCCTTTAGGTAGCATGTGGTTGTCCACACTTGTGGCCTCCATTCCCGTTGCAGTGATGTTAATTGGCTTGGGATTTTTACATCTCAAGGCGCACATTGCGGCTGGTGCTGGACTACTAAGTGCTTTGCTCATCGCTATTATTGCCTATGGTATGCCGACAGAGATGGCGGCTAAAGCTGCCATGCTCGGTGGACTAGTCGGTTTATTACCCATTGGTTGGATTGTGCTAAATATCATTTTTCTGCACCAACTCACCGAGAAAAACGGCTCTTTTAAAGTGTTGCAAAATTCGATTGCTGGCATTACTGAAGATCGTCGTCTGCAGCTCCTACTAATTGCTTTTGCTTTTGGTGCCTTTTTTGAAGGTGCTGCTGGATTTGGTACACCTGTTGCAGTTACAGCAGCCATTTTGATTGGGCTGGGCTTCTCACCACTGGCAGCCTCAGGTCTATCTTTGATTGCCAATACCGCACCAGTAGCCTATGGCGCATTAGGCACTCCAATTATTACCTTAGCCAAGGTACATGGTTATGACCTCATGTCAATTTCTGCCATGGTTGGACGTCAATTGCCACTCTTTTCTTTAATTGTGCCGTTCTGGTTAATTTGGGCTTTTGCTGGACGTCGCGGCATGATGCAAATCTGGCCTGCTTTATTAGTCACTGGTCTTTCTTTTGCTATTCCACAGTTTCTAGTCTCCAATTATATTGGGCCAGAATTAGTGGATGTGATTGCAGCAATGTCCTCAATGACGTGCTTAGTACTTTTCCTTAAAGTATGGAAACCAAAAGAAATTTGGAGATCTACTTCTTTAAAAAATCATGCTGAAGATGAAGCAAGAGAAATAGTGATTCAAGAAAAAATCACCTATCCGAGATCTGAAGTTGTGCGTGCTTGGATGCCCTGGGTGATTCTTACAGTCTTTGTCTTTATTTGGGGTCTACCAGTGGTCAAAGACTTTTTAAACAGTCTATATGCTCCCAAATTTCCTATTGATGGGCTACATCAAATGGTTGAAAAAGTGGCTCCCGTTGTCGCTAAACCAACCAAAGAAGGTGCAGTCTATGTCTTTAACTTATTGTCTGCTACAGGCACGGGCATCTTGCTTGCTGCCATCATCGGCGGATTGGCAATGAAGTACAACCCATGGTCTCTGGTTAAAAATTATGTCACCACCTTCTGGTTGGTGCGTTATTCCTTATTAACGATTGTCTTGATGTTGGGCTTGGGAACACTGACTCGCTATTCTGGACTCGATACCACTCTGGGATTAGCATTTGCCGCCACTGGTATGTTCTATCCATTCTTCGGCACTTTGATGGGTTGGATGGGTGTGGCCTTAACAGGCTCGGATACTGCATCGAACGTTTTATTTGGTGGAATGCAAAAAGTTGCTGCAGAGCAAATTGGTCTTAGCCCCAATTTAATGGGCGCAGCCAATAGTTCTGGTGGTGTTATGGGCAAGATGATTGATGCCCAATCCATCGTGGTTGCTTCAACTGCTACGCGCTGGTTCCATCATGAAGGGGATATCCTGCGTTATGTATTTTTCCACTCAATCGCTTTAGCCTGCTTAGTTGGTATTTTTGTGACGATGCAAGCATATGTATGGCCATTTACATTAATGGTAGTCAAATAAATAAAAATTGATAAAAATAATCCTGGGCGCATAAGCCCGGGATTTTTTATATGGCAATTACCAGAAGAAAGCTAATCGTCCAGATCTTCTCTTACTCCAAGGATGGCGTGTTGGGATCTACGGATCAAGCGTTACTAAAATATGCAGAAAATCTAGAACAGATTTCAAGATATAACAGTGAATCATTAGAAAAATTATTGACCAAATTTGAAAATGTGGCCAACAAAAAAGATTTAAGTACTTATTATCTATATTTAGTACATCTACTAAGCAAAGATTTGGCGCAGCAGGTGAGCAGCTCAAGGATTACGCTCCAAATTAAACAAAACAGACTTTTATACTTTATCGAAATAGTAAATGAATGCTTTCATCGCGCAGTGATAAATCATTTTTTGGGCGCCTCTGACTCGGTCCTACATCCGATATATTTCCCTTATCTAGAAAAAGTAAAACAATTAAGAACTATCAACTAAATATAAGCTGGGAACACCACAGTCGCTTTTTAGTCGTTAGCTACCTTACAGACACCCCTTAAATAGACCAAACCGATCGTCTTTTAAGCTTGCTGAGAGAAGTGGATAATTAAGGTGAAAAATCCTCAATAAACCAACCCAAAAGAATCTAAAAAGAAAAAGGTCCTGCGTACTGTGGGGCTCATTCGTTAATTTCTCTGAATGTAAGAAATCTAGAGGCTAGCTGGCAGAGAGATTGCGATTCGAACCCTCAGTAGAGTTAGATTTCCACCTTTGTAGTATGGCTCCAAGCACCTCTATAGTCATAAATTATTGTTTAAAAACAATAATTTATGACTATTTTTTCAATTCAGAGTTGCCTTATGTGGGCTTATATTGACTAAGTAATGCAATTGCATTACTATAGGCATTAAGAATTCCCTTCTCATATTTCAAGGGGCGCAACCATGAATACTGCCGTACTCGAAGCTGAATCTACTCTCACAGATCGTTACCAAACTACCGTACCCGAGCCTATCCGCCAAGTCTTAAAACTCGGTAAGCGCGATAAGGTCCACTACACTATTTTGGACAATGGAGATGTTCTGATGAGTCGCGGGCAAGAGGCTAGGTCTGATGATCCAGCGCTTGGACACTTTCTCCATTTTTTATCTCAAGATCTCGCAGTACATCCCGAGCGTTTACAAGTGCTCGATAGTGCTTGGGTTGAGCGCTTGCAATCACTAGTAGGAAAGGTGCAGTTTGATTTAGATGCGCCCCTACCTGATGATGAGGCTTAATTATTTCCATACAGTCATCACCCCTCATCATTGCCGGCTGGACCATCTTCACCCATCCTTTATTCCTTAATCAAGTTCAAACACTGACTAATGAAGTAGAAGCGCTTAAGCAAAAGCATCCCGCTACCTATCAAAACAAAAATGTAACCAAACGACTGGCTGCGATTTTAAAACTCGCCAATGAAGTCATTCCGCAAAATCCCTCCCTCCCCTTATATCGACAAGGCAATACTCTTGGCGAAGATCATAAGCACTGGTTAAGAGCCAAGTTCTTTCAGCAATATCGATTATTTTTTCGTTACCACGAGGCAAGCAAAATCATTGTGTATGCCTGGGTCAACGATGAGGATACCAAGCGTGCTTATGAAAGTAAGAATGATGCTTACCAAGTATTTTCAAAAATGCTAAAACAAGGTCACCCACCAGATGATTGGGAATCGCTTGTAAAAGAAGCCAAAGCAAAATCGCATCAACTAATTCGCATCAAATAAACGATTCACTAGATTGGGTGGGCATGACCCTTTCATGATGGTGCGAAATGACGACTTAAGCGCGTGCAAATCTACCGTAAAAAATAGCTACTGAAAAAGGAAGGTAAATTCCCTAGATGGTTGCGTATATATAGGCAATAGAGAAACTAGAGTAGGCGTCAGGCCCACAGCCAGCGGGACTTTAAGAAAAATATCTATATAAATCAATAATTTACAGACTTTATGGCGGTGGACATAGTCACTACCTATAGTGTCTCAGCATCGCACCCTGCTAACAGGGAAATTTACAGGGTATGGAGGTAAAAATAGTTAGAAGATTCTGAAAAACTGCCTGCATAAGCTCAATACAAGCGCCCTTCCAAAGATCTTGCAAACCTAGGAACAGGGAATAACAGGGAAGTTATATAAGCACAAATTATGTGCAAACGTCTCTTTGGAGGAATGTCTGCCATTAGCCCTATAAGAGTCATTCAAAGCTAGTTATTTGGGGGTCCCGAGAGTCGTATTTCGGCCATTAGGTGACCTTCACGTTTA
>Ga0194060_10001946_pt1 | contig 14749 bp, 12 predicted proteins | sample SepL225m_MetaG_FD_163427 | JGI IMG/M metagenome (GOLD analysis project Ga0194060, IMG submission 163427) | Anoxic zone freshwater microbial communities from boreal shield lake in IISD Experimental Lakes Area, Ontario, Canada - Sep2016-L222-5m | ecosystem: Environmental > Aquatic > Freshwater >... | reverse complement strand
TACCGCACAGGGCCTGCTTCTGCAGGCGGGCCTGGCCGGGCGTGCAGTTCTCAATCTGCCGAAGCTGCTAACCGACTTTCTGGTAACCACGGCTCGCGGCGAGACACGGGTGGAGATAGCATCCCAAGACATCGTGCATGAGCTCCGGAACATTTATCGCATCGGCAAAGGGTTACTATTTGCGATGCTTACCGTCGGACTCGGCGCGGGCGCTCTGGTCCTGCGCATCAACAATTATCCTGTTGAGAGCGCCTGGACCGCAGTTGGAGCAGGTGTTTTGTTTGTGTGGCTTTTGCTGGCTATGCGAAGAGCATAGGTGACCTATGGAGTACTTCATCGCTTCACAGGAGGCCGCATGATCCACCTGCAGATCATTGCAAAAAAATCCCTTTCCTTCGCCCTTTCTTTTATGCTCCTGATGTCAGTCGGCTGCACCGGGCTTTTTTTTGAGCCGGGCAGGGAGTTCGTGAGCGATGCCGCTACTCAGCGCTATGCTCCCGAAGAGGTCCATTTCAAGTCTCCGGATGGTGTGTCGCTGTACGGATGGTACTTCAGGCGGCCTGAGGCGCGCGGCACGATCCTGGTCTGCCACGGGAATGTTGAGAATATCAGCACCCATGTGAGGAACGACCTGTGGCTGGTGGAGGCGGGTTATAATCTTTTCATATTCGATTACCGCGGATACGGACGGTCAGAAGGCCGGCCGGAAGTGACAGGCGTTCACCGTGATGCCGAGGCGGCGCTCGAAACTCTTCTTACGCTCCTGCCGCACCCGGGGACTGACCGGATCATTGTATTCGGGAAAAGCCTCGGCGGCGCGATTGCCACCTACACGGTCGCGACGTCTCCCCATAAGAACCGCGTGAAGGGGCTGATCATTGACAGCGCCTTTTCTGACTACCACCGCATCGCACGCGAGAAGATCGCGGATTCCATCATCGGCTGGCCTTTCCAGTATCCGCTCTCTTTTCTGGTCAATGACGATTACAGCCCGGTGGAAAAGATCAAGGACATTGCTCCCATACCGATCCTGATCGTCTATGGCACCGACGACCAGGTTGTTCCCGGGAACCATGGCCGCCTTCTCTATGAGGCTGCCGGTGAGCCCAGGGAACTCTGGGTCAGTGCTGTCCCCGGCCATGTTAAATCGTTTTCAGATGCAGCCTTCAGAGAAAAGCTCCTGAACTATCTTGCAGCGCTCCCTTGATTCAACGAATAGCCCATTCTTTCACCAGGAAGTAGGGGTATGCCGCTATATCATTGATTTTAAAATGATTTATTCAGACTTGCCTTTTGCTGAAAAGTATGTTAACTTTTTCTCACCAAGGAAGTTGTTTTCCAATCTTCTCAAGCATGAACAACCCTGACCACAAAAAGGAGGGCAGTGTATGAATGTAATTGAGGCAAGTGAGGAAGCAGCAAAGGAACGACTCAGGATGGAGAATCCGGAGTACAAGAAGTGGGAAGAGGAGCACGAGAGCCTGGAGCAAACGCTGGAGACCTTTGAAGCGCACCGGTATCTCACTCCTGAGCAGGAAGTTGAAAGGAAAAGGGTTCAGAAGCTTAAGCTGGCAGCAAAAGACAGGATGATGGAATTACTCAGGCGCTCACGAAGCGGGCACGCCTGATCGTATAGAGGCAAGGGACAACGAACCTTGCTTTTTGTGTTTCATGCGCGGAAAACCATGAATCCCCCTTTGTAATAAAGGACAAAGGGGGATTTTTTTATTGACTAACTTCCCGTATCTATGTTAAAAATATCTTCTATTTTATCGTTAAGGGAGTGCCACCTTGAGAAGTGACAGGATTAAGAAAGGCCTGGAGCGGGCGCCGCACAGGTCTCTTTTGTTTGCAACGGGTATCACGCGGAAAGAGCTCGACAAGCCCATGATCGGTATTGCCACGAGCTTTACCGACCTGATTCCGGGCCACATCGGAATGCGCGATCTCGAAAGGTTTATCGAGAAGGGGGTGCATGCCGGCGGCGGTTGGCCGCTCTTCTTTGGTGTGCCGGGCATCTGCGACGGCATTGCCATGGGCCATGTCGGAATGCACTATTCGCTGCCTTCGCGCGAATTGATTGCGGATATGGTCGAGTCTATTGCCATGGCTCATGCTTTCGACGGGCTGGTGCTTCTCACGAACTGCGACAAGATCACGCCGGGCATGCTGATGGCCGCGGCGCGGCTTAATATCCCCACGATCGTGGTGACAGCCGGCGCCATGCATTCCGGAAACTTTCAGGGCAAGCGGGTGAACCTCATCAGCGCATTCGAGGCCGTAGGCAAGGTCAGGAAGGGTGAGATGTCCCCGCGTGAGCTCGCCGAACTGGAGACCTGCGCCTGTCCGGGGCCGGGTTCGTGTCAGGGCATGTACACGGCGAATACTATGGCGTGCGTCACCGAGTCGCTTGGTATGAGCCTGCCGGGATGCGCGACCGCGCTTGCGGTTTCGGGCGAAAAACGCCGAATCGCTTTTGACAGCGGTAAGCGGATTGTCGGCCTGGTAAAGGAAGACCTCACGCCGCGCAAGATCATGACCAGAAACGCTTTCGAGAACGCCATCCGCATCGACATGGCGCTCGGCGGCTCGACGAATACGACGCTTCACATTCCCGCCATTGCTCACGAGGCAGGAGTAGAGTTGTCCATCGCAACGTTTGATGCTATCAGCCGCACCTCGCCGCATGTGTGCAACATGCTGCCCGGCGGGCCAACCTATATGGAAGACCTCGACGCCGCGGGAGGGATCCCGGGCGTGCTGTCGCGGTTCAAAAAAGTAATCAAGAGCTCGCCGACTGTTAGCGGCAAGTCTATCACCACGCTGGCAAAGTCGGGCCGCGTCAGGAACGACGATGTTATCCGGACGCTTGACAAGGCCTATCACAAACAGGGCGGCATTGCAGTGCTCTCGGGCAACCTTGCGCCGAACGGGTCGGTGGTAAAGCAGACCGCGGTGAGCGACAACATGATGCAGTTCGAGGGCACGGCTATTGTGTTCGATTCCGAGGAAGAGGCCATGAAGGCCATCCTCGCGAACAGGATTAAGCCCGGCCATGTGCTTGTCATCCGCTACGAAGGGCCCAAGGGCGGGCCCGGCATGCGCGAAATGCTTTCTCCCACCTCTGCCATTTCCGGCATGGGGCTGGGTGAATCCGTTGTTCTCTTGACCGACGGCAGGTTCTCGGGCGGCACGCGGGGCCCCTGCATCGGGCACATCTCTCCGGAGGCTGCCGAAGGTGGACCCATCGCAATCGTGCGGGACGGAGACCGGATCATTCTTGATATCCCGAACCGCAAGCTCGAAATAAAGCTGTCAAAGGCGGAGATCAAGAAGCGGCTTGCTGCGTGGAAGCCGAGAGAGCCAAAAATAAAATCTGGCTGGCTTGCCCGGTACGCAAAAGTGGTGACGTCCGCGAATACCGGAGCGATTGTGAAGTAGACGAACGCCAAACAACGATTAGGTGGGAATATGTCCAACAAAGAGATTTCAGGCGCAGAAATATTTCTTGAATCTTTGAAGAAGGAGAAGGTCGACACGCTTTTCTGCTACCCCGGCGGCGTGGTTCTTAAGATCTTTGACGTTCTTTATGACCAGAAGGACCTTCGCATTATCCTGCCGCGCCATGAACAGGGCGGCGTGCACATGGCTGACGGGTATGCCCGTTCCACCGGCAAGGTGGGCGTAGCGCTCGTCACGTCCGGCCCCGGCGCCACGAACGTGGTCACGGGCCTTGCCACTGCGTATATGGATTCCATTCCTCTTGTCGTGTTCACCGGCCAGGTGCCCACCGCGCTCATCGGCAACGACGCCTTCCAGGAAGCGGACATCGTCGGCATTACCCGCCCCTGCACCAAGTACAACTTTCTGGTCAAGGACGTGAAGGACATCGCCCGGACGATCAAGGAAGCGTTCTATATCGCATCCACCGGGCGGCCGGGGCCGGTGCTGATCGATCTTCCCCGCGATGTGGTGACGAACAAGGCAGAGTTCCATTATCCGGACAAGGTGGAGATCAGGAGCTACAATCCGACGGTCTTCGGAAATAAATGGCAGATCAAGCAGGCGGCGGAAGCCATTGCCAAAGCGAAAAAACCGGTTGCCTACATCGGCGGCGGCGTCATCCTGTCCAATGCTGCTGCGGAGATCCTTGAGTTCGCTGAGGTCGCGAAGATCCCTGTGACTCACACCCTGATGGGCATCGGCGGATTTCCCGGCACCCATCCGCTCTCGCTCGGCATGCTCGGCATGCATGGCACGTATTACGCCAATATGGCCATCCATAACTCGGACCTCATCGTTGCCATCGGCGCGCGGTTCGACGACCGGGTGACCGGCAAGGTCGAAGGCTTTGCGCCCGAGGCAAAGATCATCCATATTGACGTTGACCCGACTTCCATCAGAAAGAACGTGCGCGTGGACATCCCGATCGTGGGCGATGTTAAACATGTGATGGTTGACCTCAACAAAGAGCTTCATCAGATCAAAGAACCGTGGGACCAGATCCGTAAAAGCTGGAGCAGGCAGATAGAAGCCTGGCGGGAAGAGCGGCCAATGTCCTATGAATATGCGGACGACGTCATAAAACCGCAGTTCGTGGTCGAGAAACTCTATGAGGTAACCCGGGGGAACGCAATTATCGTGACCGATGTGGGCCAGCACCAGATGTGGGCCGCGCAGTACTATAAATATGACAAACCGCGTGACTGGCTTTCTTCCGGCGGCCTCGGGACCATGGGGTATGGATTTCCGGCTGCCATCGGCGCCAAGGTAGCCAATCCCCACCGCGATGTGTTCTGCATCTCCGGCGACGGCGGCATCCAGATGAACGTGCAGGAGCTTGCCACTGCGGTTGAGAACAAGATCCCGGTGAAAGTGCTGATCCTGAACAACCGCTATCTTGGCATGGTGCGGCAGTGGCAGGAACTGTTTTATCAGGAACGGTACTCGTCTGTAGACCTGGGCAGCACACCCGATTTTGTAAAGCTCGCCGAGGCGTATGGCGCTGTCGGCCTGCGCGCCACGAAGCCTTCTGAGGTCGTTGCCGTGCTGCAGGAGGCATTGAAGGCAAAGCAGACGGTCTTCATGGACTTCGTGACTGCTCGTTATGAAAAGGTCTTCCCTATGGTGCCGGCGGGTGCCGCCATTAACGAGATGATATTCGGCGAGGAAAAAAAGAAGGAAGAGAAGAAGCTGAAAGCGGTTAAGTAAATGCTGAGTGCGGATTGCGGAATAAAATCTGCAGTCAAGAGAAGCTAAGGCGGGCAAACAATGAAACATATCATATCCGTATTGGTGGAAAACAAATTCGGGGTGCTGTCAAGAGTGTCGGGATTGTTCAGCGGCAGGGGGTTCAATATCGAGACAATATCGATCGGCCCCACGCTCGACCCCACGGTTTCACAGATGACGATCGTGACCACCGGCGACGAGCGCATTCTCGAACAGATCCTGAAACAGCTCAACAAGCTTATTGACGTGATCAAGGTCACCGACCTTGCGGAGAAGGAGTATGTGGAGCGCGAGATGTGCCTCATTAAGGTCAACGCTCCCGCCGAGCACCGCGCAGAGGCGCTCCGGATCGCCGATATCTTCCGGGCGCGGGTCGTGGACTCCTCGCAAAAGAGCTATACATTTCAGATAACGGGGGACGAGAAAAAGATCGCAGCGATCATCGAGCTCCTGCGGCCGATCGGCATCAAGGAGATCGTGCGGACCGGTAAAGTGGCCATTACGCGTGAATAGCGCGGAACGCGAAATGGAATCACAGAACGCTCATGATCGGCCAGGTCGTTGTTGGCGCAGAAAAAATAAGTAACACTATTATGCATGCACGTTGAAAGGGGACACCATGAAAGTTTATTACGACAAAGACGCCGATCTCTCCATCATCCGCAGCAAGAAGGTTGCCATCGTTGGCTATGGCTCTCAGGGCCATGCTCATGCGCTGAACCTGAAGGACAGCGGCGTCAATGTCACGGTGGCGCTGCGCGAGGGCTCGCCCTCGGTCAAGAAGGCGCAGAACGCGGGCCTCGTTGTGAAGAACGTCGCCGACGCGGTGAAAGAGGCGGACCTCGTGATGATGCTGGCGCCGGACGAACACCAGCGCACTATTTACGCTGATAACATCGGGCCAAACCTGAAGAAGGGGGTGACGCTCGCTTTCGCCCACGGCTTCAGCATCCACTATAACCAGATCGTGCCACGCACCGACCTTGACGTGATCATGATCGCCCCCAAGGCCCCCGGCCACACGGTGCGCAGCGAGTTCGTGAAGGGCGGCGGCATTCCGGATTTGATCGCCATCTTCCAGGATCCGTCCGGCAAGGCAAAGGCCACAGCACTTTCCTATGCCTCTGCCATCGGCGGCGGCCGCACCGGCATCATCGAAACCACCTTCAAGGACGAGACCGAAACCGATCTTTTTGGCGAGCAGGCCGTGCTTTGCGGCGGCTGCGTGGAACTCGTGAAGGCAGGCTTCGAGACTTTGGTTGAGGCCGGTTACGCGCCAGAGATGGCGTACTTCGAGTGCCTGCATGAGCTTAAGCTTATCGTCGACCTTATGTATGAAGGCGGCATCGCCAACATGAACTACTCGATCTCGAACAACGCCGAGTATGGCGAGTATGTCACCGGCCCGAAGGTGATCAACGAGTCGAGCCGCGCCGCCATGAAGGAGGCGCTGAAGAACATCCAGAGCGGCGAGTACGCCAAGCGCTTTATCCTCGAAGGCATGACCAACTATCCGGAAATGACTGGGCGCCGGCGCCAGAATGCCGCGCATCAGGTCGAGGTGGTGGGCGAGCAGCTCCGCAGTATGATGCCGTGGATCACCGCCAACAAGCTCGTGGACAAGAGCAAGAACTGAGGCAAACACGAAATCCGAATTTCGAAATCCGAAACACTATCTAAATTCAAACGTCAAATGTTTAAAACAGTTTGAGACTTCTTGTGTTGAAATTATTTAGAATTTCGATATTCTCATTAGAGTTTGAATTAAATCTATGATGAAAAACTATGGTATACCCGTTGCCTCAGAAGGATGGCCGTTCATCATCCCGCTGGCAATCGTTTCGGCGCTGCTGTTCGCCTTTGGCTGGAAGAACACCGCGTATGTTTCGCTGGCGCTGACGCTGTTTGTCGTGTTCTTTTTTCGTGACCCCGAACGGCTTGTTCCGCAAGGGAAGGGCCTCGTGATTTCGCCTGCCGATGGCAGAGTGATCGTGATCAAAGATGTCTACGAGCCGGACTACTTGAAGCAGGACGTGAAGCAGGTCAGCATATTCCTGTCGGTGTTCAACGTCCATGTGAACCGGGCGCCGGTTGGCGGCACGGTCGAGGCGGTGAAGTACAATCCGGGCAAGTTCCATGTAGCGTCGGCGGACAAGGCATCGCTTGACAACGAACAGACCGGGATGGTCATTGTGAACGGAAAGCACAAGATACTGGTCAAGCAGATCGCGGGGCTTATTGCCCGCAGGATCGTCTGCTATGCGAAACCCGGCGATGCGCTGTTGCAGGGCGAACGCTACGGTTTGATCCGCTTCGGTTCACGGGTGGACCTCTTCCTCCCGAAGGACACGGAGCTCAGAATAAAGCTCGGCGACCGCATCAAGGGCGCACAGGACATCATCGGGGTTTTAAAATGAGAAAAGGGATCTATATCCTTCCCAACCTCATAACGATCTGCAGCATGTTCGCCGGATTTTATTCCATTGTAGCGGCGTTCAACTCTGATTACGAGCGCGCGGCATGGGCCATCATGATCGCATCAATCTTTGATGTGCTGGACGGCTGGGTCGCGCGGCTGACCCATACTGCCACGCGCTTCGGCATCGAGATAGACTCCCTGTCGGACGTTATCTCCTTCGGCGTTGCTCCCGGCATTCTGGTGTACACCTGGACGCTGTCATCCTTCGGCAAGATCGGATGGCTCGGCTCGTTCTTTCTGGTCGCGTGCGCAGCGCTGCGGCTTGCCCGGTTCAATGTGCAGATGGGCGGCGCCGAGAAAAAGCATTTTACCGGCCTTCCCACGCCGGCCTCGGCTCTTGTCATCGCCTCGACGGTGTTGGCGTACGACGAGCTTATCCAGATCCTCGAACACCTGCGGCTTGCATGGCTGGCTGAGATGGTTGGCAAGGATTACTGGGTGTTGGGCCTAACGTTCCTGCTGGCAGGCCTTATGGTAAGCAATATCACCTATCACAGTTTGAAAGAGGCAAATTTAAAGGAGCGGCGCCCCTTCTGGATACTGGTGCTGATCGCGGCGTTCCTGTCGGTGATCGCCTATCACCCTTCGTTCGTCCTGTTCCTGATTTCCATGTTTTACCTGGGACTGGGCCTGGTGGAAGCGCTTTACGGGCTTCTCAAAACATCGAAGGGAGCCGCTGCTTAGTACCTCCTGCTCGCAAGAGCGATTACGAAGGTGAGCGGCTGAGAGATCGAGCATGTATTGATCTCTTTTTCTTTTTTATGAATGTGTTGTTGTCAGGGCCATGCAACGGGCGAGCCCGTGCTGATGTGGAGGAACTTATGAACGCGAGAATAAAAATATTCGACACAACGCTTCGCGACGGGGAACAGTCTCCGGGCGCCAGCATGAACGTTGAAGAAAAGGTCACGCTGGCGAAGCAGCTTGCCCGACTTGGTGTGGATATCATTGAGGCGGGGTTTGCCATCAGCTCACCCGGCGATTTTGAGGCCATCAAGCGTATCGGCGCCGAGGTCGAAGGGCCGGTGATCTGCAGCCTCGCCCGCGCGCGCAAGGAAGACATCGATCGCGCCTGGGAGGCGCTGAAGGATGCTCCGAAGCGCCGCATCCATACATTCCACTCGACGTCCGATATTCACTTAAAACACCAGTACCGGATCTCGCGCGAAGAGGCGCTCAAACGCTCGGTGGAAATGGTGCAGCTCGCGCGTTCCTATGTGGACGATGTGGAGTTCTCTCCCATGGACGCCACGCGGACCGATATTCCCTACCTCTGCGAGGTTGTGGAAGCGGTGATCGAGGCCGGAGCAGGGACGGTGAACATTCCGGATACCGTGGGCTATGCCATGCCCGACGAATTCGGCGCACTGATCCGGGTTGTTCGGGAGAAGGTCGCGAATATCAATAAAGCCGTTATCTCGGTCCACTGTCATAATGACCTGGGGCTTGCCGTTGCGAACGCACTCGCCGCCATTCGCAACGGAGCGGGCCAGGTGGAGTGCACGATAAACGGCATCGGCGAACGGGCCGGGAACTGCTCCATGGAAGAAGTGGTGATGGCGCTCCGCACGAGGAAAGCTTATTTCAACGCGGATACCGCTGTTTGCACCGAGGAGATCATTCGGTCAAGCCGGCTGGTGACCAAGATCACGGGCATTTCGGTCCAGCCGAACAAGGCCATTGTTGGGGCCAACGCTTTTGCGCACGAATCAGGCATCCATCAGGACGGACTGCTCAAGGAACGCTCCACCTACGAGATCATGACCCCCGAGTCCGTTGGCCTCGTGAAGACCAGGCTTGTCATGGGAAAGCATTCCGGCAGGCACGCTTTCCGTGACCGGCTGAAGGAGATCGGATACGAGCTTTCTGACGAAGACCTGAACAAGGCTTTTGAGCGGTTCAAGCGGCTGGCCGATCAGAAAAAAGAAGTTTTTGACGAGGACCTAGAGGCGATCGTGTCAGACGAAATGCAGCAGATCCAGGAGGTGTACGTGCTTCAACATCTCCGCGCGGAAAGCGGGACCGGGGTGACGCCGACGGCAACGGTGGAACTGCTGGTGGACGGGAAGCAGATCAAGCAGGCAGGACAGGGAGATGGGCCCGTTGACGCCGTCTACCGCACCATCGCCGCCATCACGAAAACACAGAGCAAGCTCGACGCCTATCTCGTCAAGGGTATTACGGGCGGGACCGACGCGCTCGGCGAGGTGACGGTGAAGGTTGAAGAAGGCGGCAAAAAGGTCACGGGGCACGGCGCGGACACGGACATCATTGTGGCGAGCGCCAAGGCGTATGTGAACGCCCTGAACAAGTTGGAATACTGGAAAAAGGGAAGAGTGAAGATCGGATAATCCCGGCTTCGTCATCGTGCGATACCGTTGCCAAAGGCATTTACTATTGACTTGCCTGGGTTGAAGAGGTAGCATAAAAGAATTGAACTGATGATTGCCGCCCCCGTACGAACTGCGAAACGGAGGCCCGTTAACACGACATTATAAAGAATTCGAGAAAGTCACTATTATGTTTTTTTTCGCTTTACTTATCGGGTTCATTTTCGTGCCAGCCCTGTCCTTTGCATGGGGGCCCATGACCCATATGTATCTGGGCAACGAACTGCTGTCTTGTGCTCCCCTCATTCCCGCAGGAATTCTCGCGCTGTTAAAAAAGCACAAACAGGACTTTTTGTACGGCAACCTCATGGCGGATATCATCATCGGCAAAAAATATCTCCCTGATAATAAAAGTTCGCATGCGTGGGATGTCGGCCTCAGGCTCCTTGATCAGGCCGAGCAGTGGCCGGAACGCGCCTTTGCGTATGGATACCTTTGCCATCTTGCCGCTGACACCGTGGCACACGAGATGCTGACCGATGAACTGGGAAATATGGGGCACACCTGGATAGAGTTGAAGGCCGACAGCCTCATTAACAAGATATACTGGCTGCAGACGGTGACGATCAGCAGTGCAGTGCGCAGGCGCAGCGACCTGCTCATGGAAAACTCTCTTGATCCCTATCTGTTTTCCTTCAAGACCAATAAACGCATTTACAAGAGCATGGTATTCTTCTCTTTCCTGAACAAAAAAAGGCGGCGCGGCGTGGACCGCGTTCTCATCCACGAACTGCATCAGGAATCCCTTGCCCGCATGCTCGATCTTCTTCAGAATGGCACCGATGCGGCTGTACTGCTGAAAAATCCTCTGTAAATATTCTCAAGATCTAAAACAAGCGATGATATAATAACGGCAAGCAACAAGGCCGGTTTTTTTTGCCGCGCGCTTTTAGGTTTTGCCCCTCTTTTCTTGACCCTGTTCAATAAACCTGCTACAGTATCGCAATGAAATCCGAACAAAAAGCCGGAGCAATTATTGCCGTTGGCGGCGGCAAGGGCGGTGTCGGCAAAAGCATTCTGTCCATCGGCCTTGGCACGGTCCTTGCGCGGAGCGGCAGCAGCGTGGTGCTTGCGGATCTTGACCTCGGCGCGGCCAATCTTCATACCTACCTCGGCATCCGGGGCCGCACACCGGGCATCGCCGACTTCATTCTCGGCAAGGTCCCCTCGCTTGAGAACATCGTTGTTGAAACGTCGGTCCCGAGACTCGGCCTTATCAGCGGCGCGGAGTTCGTGCCCGGTGCGACCAACCCCGCTCACTGGATGAAACTCAAACTGATGCGGCATCTCCGCTCGCTTCCCGCAGATTATGTGATCATCGATCTCGGTGCGGGAGTGCAATTCAACACCCTCGATTTTTTCGGAATCTCCGACCATGGCGTGGTCATTACCGCGCCCGAACCCGGAGCGGTGATGAATGCCTACAGTTTTATCAAGGGCGCGCTGTACCGGAAGATGCAGAATATCTTCAAGAACCACCCGGAGATCTCGGCACTCATCGAAGCCGAAACAAAGATCGGCGAAAGTGAGAAGCGTTTCACCCTGGAATGGTTATCGGAAAAGCTCACCACCACCGCTCCAGACCTGCTTCCGTTGATCGATGAGATCGGGCGTTCATTCACTCCCGCCCTGATCATCAACCGCGCGCCGGAGGGGCAGACCCACCTGCTGGTAAAGAATCTTATTTCGCTCTGCACGGAAAAGCTCGGCATCACCCTTGAGCATGTGGGCGACCTGCCCGATGTGAGGGAGATCTCGAACCATTTGCTGAATGTTCCCCGGTTCTTTGATCTGCCCGCGGGAAGGCCCTATTATGCCGCTGCTCAAGGGATCGTCGACCGTCTTACCCGGGGAATTTCGCTGGACAAAGGCAAACAGGCGCGCACCTATGATTTTAGTGACGAGGATCGTGACGAGCTCATCCTGTTCATTGATACGCTCGACGAGCGGGTCTTCAGCAAGACGAAAAAACAGGCCTGGAAGCTTCGTATGTTCTTTAAGCCTTCGGACGTGGTCAGCTACCTCATCAGCCGCGGTATCACTCATAAACTCTTCTACTGACCAGCATAAATACAACCGCGATTACATGCTGCAGGCTGGAAAAACCGGCTTGCATATTTAATTCGAAAACAGTAATATATTTTCGCGTGTGGTCCCGGCCGCTGTGCTGGATGCGCAAAATCAACTATATCGAAGGAGTGGAGTCATGAAAAAATCAGGATTATTCGTACCGGCAGTTCTGGTCGCACTGGTATGCACGGCCTTTGCAGCGCCGCAGCAGGACAACAAGGCACCGGTTGCACAGCCGCGCGCCGACGCGCCTTCTGCGCAGCAAGCGGAGCCTCCGCTCACGGGCAAAGTTGTCGAGACAATGAACGCCGGAGGGTATACCTACGTTTGCCTTGAGAACAAAGGCAAGAAAACGTGGGTCGCGGTCCCGGAGATGAAGGTCTCCGTGGGCAAAGAAATGTCGTTCCTGCCCGGTTCCGCCATGCCTAATTTTACGAGCAAGAGCCTCAACCGAACCTTCGACGTGATCTATTTCTCAAGCGGGCCGGCTTCATCGGGAAAGCAAACAGAAAAGTCTGCGGACAAGGCCTCGCCGGGCAGCAAGTCAGCAGCTTCGTCAATTGATACCACGGTCAAGGTGGAAAAGGCAACTGGCGCGAATGCTTACACCGTTGCCGAGGTTTACGCGAAGAAGTCCGCACTGAACAAAAACAAAGCAGTTGTGAAGGGCAAGGTCGTAAAAGTATCCGTTGGGATCATGGGTAAGAACTGGGTCCATTTGCAGGATGGCACGGGCGATGCGTCAAAAGGTACCCATAATCTGGTTGCAACATCAGACGACCTTCCTGCCAAGGGAGATATTGTTACACTTACCGGCACGATTATGATGGACAAGGATTTCGGCTCCGGATACAAATACGATGTGATCATGGAGCAGGCGAAGATCAAGAAATAATTCCAACCTGAATTTCAGTATTTCACGATCCGTCACGGTCTGGATCTTTCTCCGCCCTATGGGATTTCACCATTAAGGGTTTTGCGAGGCGGGTCGTGAAATTCTGTTCGGTGCGCAATATTGCTTTTAGATACCGGTGAATTATTACAGTCTGGATTTTTGAACCATTGATGTGAAGGTGAGATATGCGCAAGCGTAGAATGGAATATGATTCACTCTTAGATGCTCTTGTCGCCACTGCAAACGTTTAAATGCCTATGAGGGGCAATATATAATGGATTCAGAGAAGTTCTTCGATAAATACGGGAAAGGAGCATCGGAAGATACCGAGGATTTTGTTGCATGGGCAAACGACTACCCGCATTTGATAAGCATACGACGGAATTTAGAAATAAAACTACAGCATGTTTCTTGATCTTTTATCACAATATCTTGAAAAGCGATATGCATCCTCATCATAAGCATATGGATGAAAGGGTAGGCGCTGTTGATTAACCAACATTTTTGCAGTGATCGAAGGCGCGGCGCTTTACCCACGCACCACAATCTGCTAACACAAGGGTGCATACAAGGAAATCCGAACCAGAAAGATCAAACATCCCGTTTTTCTCCTTCAGCCTGAAAACCATCAATCTGAGCAGCAACCCCTAATCGAGTGAAAAAAGATTGCTATTTCTCTGACAAATGGCAATTATTTGACGGAACTTTCAATTTAGCTCCCTGCCGTTTATGACCAATAGAATATTTCACCAACAATTCAATGTGTTACTGTGCCCACGGTTTGGCACTTTTTTTGCAAAATATTTATTCGGAAGGTTGAAAAGGATGAGCTGATATGAGCGCAGTATTCAAGTTTACTAACTCGCAGGACCGCTTAATTGAATTTAGAGGCCAAAGTGTCCTGATAGATGATGTCGATGAGCTTTACTAAGTTGAGACAAAACGTGTCAATGAGGCCGTTAAGAATAATCCTGACAAGTTTCCAGCCGGATACTTTTTGAGACTATCGATATGAAAGCATTAATCACTGGCATAACAGGAATGGTTGGTTCCCATCTGGCGGATTTTCTTCTAGAAAATACGGATTGGGACATTTATGGCATGTGCCGCTGGCGCAGCCCCTTGGATAATGTAGAACACCTTGTTGATCGGGCAAACCGCAAAGATCGGCTCTATTTCATTGATGGCGACCTGTGCGACTATGTTTCTTTAGTAAATGCTGTTGAGCAAGCACGGCCTGATTATGTTTTTCATCTCGCTGCGCAGAGTTATCCTCTAACCAGTTTTACTTCGCCCTTGCAGACATTGGACACGAACATCCTGGGTACGGAACGGCTGTTGGAAGCTCTCAGGCGTTCTCCAGGTATTGACCCGATTATCCATGTTTGCTCCTCTTCCGAAGTGTTCGGTCGAGTATCGCGTGAAAAACTTCCAATCAACGAGGAATGCTCCTTCCATCCCGCGTCCCCTTATGCTATATCGAAGACCGGAACTGACCTGGTAGGCAGGTTTCATGCGGAAGCATATGGACAGAAGGTCTTGGTGACGAGGATGTTCACGCATACCGGCCCGCGACGTGGGGATGTGTTTGCAGAATCGACCTTTGCGAAACAAATTGCCATGATAGAACGTGGATTGATTCCTCCGGTGGTGAAAACGGGAAACCTTAAGTCTCTACGGACG
>Ga0194060_10001945_pt1 | contig 14760 bp, 11 predicted proteins | sample SepL225m_MetaG_FD_163427 | JGI IMG/M metagenome (GOLD analysis project Ga0194060, IMG submission 163427) | Anoxic zone freshwater microbial communities from boreal shield lake in IISD Experimental Lakes Area, Ontario, Canada - Sep2016-L222-5m | ecosystem: Environmental > Aquatic > Freshwater >... | reverse complement strand
CTCACACCAATTCTTCTCACATAAGCCGATCTTGTGCCAACCGTACCCCCTCACCCCCTGCCCCTCTCCCACCGAGGGAGAGGGGAGATTCCGCACTCATTTCCTACTCCTCGTCCCACTCATCCTCATCCTCACCCTCGTACTGAACCAGATGGTCGCCCTGCTGTCCGACAACACGCGGGTAGATGCCGGGGGGAGCCTTGGGGTTAATCTTCATCACCTGAATATCAAAGAGATGGTCGTCGCCAAAATCGAAGAGATAGAGAAACTTCTGACGTGCGCGCAGTTCCAGCGTGCTGAGCGTCACCTTATCGGCACGGCGGCGAGACATCCCACCCGGAGCGCCGATCTCGGTCTTCTGGTCGTAGGGACGCTTGCCCGTATAAAACGCATAGAGGTGATCGTTATCCCAGTCTATGGCGCGTTGGATAGCCAAGTGCAGGTCACTCAGATACTGGTCGTCAGCAATCTCTATTTCGCGCCAGAAATCGGGCTTAGCGCGGTAACTGACACGTAGCACAAGGGTACGGCTCACATGGCCACGTGGCGCAGGCTGCGGGATTATGATATCCGCATCGCCTCCCTCGTCGCACAGCGCCTCGTAGGCGGGGTCAATCTGCACCATACCGAGTTCGGCACCATGCTCGATCCAGTCGAGGATCTCATCTGTATCGCCAAAAATCGCCACAAGCTGGCTTGCCAGGTAGGGGTGGCCAGTAGGCGAGGGCAGCGCCATAGAAGAGAATACGGTAATAATCGCCGTCAGCAGCGGGTCGTTGTCGGGGACAAGGATGTTCGGGTTCTGGAGAATCTGATCAATGCGCGCCTGGAGCAGAGCTGGATTGACATCGAGGGTACCCTGGTAGGTACCGTGTTCTCCCACCATAATGACCGGGCCGTCACCTGTACCGGATGCCATCCGTTCACCATTATTAGCGACGACACTCCCATTGAGCATCGCGTTGAGGAAATCCAGGGCCGCATCATCCTGGCCGCCAATCGTCAGCGGCGAGACATCATACTCATCCACTAGTGGCCCCCAGACCTCGGCGGTCCAGAGATCGCCGAAGGGCAAGGGGGCAGGAATCTGGTGGAAAAGACCGCTCGCGTTGAGGTAACTCGCAATATCCCAGATTGCGGCATGACCCTTGCTGTGATGAACATAGCTCACAGCGGCGGCGATCACCTCCTGGTTACGGGCAGCGATAGCTTCATCATCACGGACGGAGGCAGACTCATAGCTAAGGTGATAGCGGCGGGCGTCTACATCAATAGCCGTCAGCAGCAGACTATCGCCGGACTGGGGGTTATGCTGATCAAGCCAGATCCAGAACGCACTGTCAATGTTGAGTAAATAGTCGCCGATAGTGCGCGGCAGAGCGGCGACATGCAGGGTCGGCCCGCCGACCAACTCCAGGCGGGCAGGGCCAGTCACACCATACTTATCGCTGCCAAGCGACGTGGGTTCCAGAAGGTCGCGCTGAAGGTCATCGAGAAAAATCTCGCGTTCAGACATATTTTCATCATCAAGAACGATCCGGTGGACAACGCCATTGAGCAGGTGACTCTTCCAGCCATAACTTCCATCGGGCGTGACGACAATGCTATGGCTTTGGGAGATCGCGCCACGAACGGTATTTTTGAGATTTTTGGTTGTCTCGCCGTGTGCAAGGGTGAAGACGCGAGCGACAATTTCATCTATCGTTAGCGGCTCGGCTGCCTCGCGAACAACCTGATGGGTCAACTCGGTAAAGTTTGTCTTTGGCTTCGCCATGGGCTAGGCTCCGGCTATGCTGCTCCCGCGCAAACTATACCACAGGTTTTTAATGGCAAACGTTCGTCCGAGTAGTTTCATCGCAACACCCCCTCCTCCTTCAGTACCGGACGAGCGGCGCGTACCGGCTGAGGCTGCGCACGGCGCGGCATCAGCGGCGCAATGACAAAACGCTTGGTCATATTCACAATCCACTGCCAGTGCAACGCCACGTGCAAGCCGGTTAGGAGAACCGATAGATTCGCCGAGGTCTCGTGCAGATCATTCCATTCGCCGCCGTGCGTCGCCGTCAACCCAAAGGTGGGCAGCACCGTCTCCGAGATCATCAGTCCGGTGAAGATGATCACCGTCATATCAATGAATAGGAGCGCGTTCAGCACGTAGTTTAGCCGAGCCGACCATTGTAGCTTACCGAAGAAGCGTTTGGTGACGTGGACAATCCACGGCCAGTGCAGCAGCAGGTGGCTGGTAATCGCCGCGCCAAAGGCAACGCCAAGCCACTCGTGTATCGCCATCCCGCTAAAGTGCGGGGCCATCGCCACCAGAAAGGCCACAAAGATTGCCATATCAATAGCCAGGTTGATCAGGTTCCGGCTCGGTCGCTTCGCTGTCTGTATCATCGTCGTATCCCCTACACATGCTTGTTCCGATGTGTTCATGATAGGGGCGAGCTGTTTAGAAGGTCTATAGAAGTGGTTGGGAGGAAAAGTAGAACGCGGGGGTGAGAGATCGGGCCTAGCCCGCTCCCTCACCCCCGCGTTTTCTCTGGAGGAGGTAAAGTTCCCTAGAAGCAACCCGTCCCGGTGCAGACACCATCAGCGGTTGACGGCGTGGTGTTGGTGGTGGTTGTCGTGGTGCTGGTGGTTGTCGTGCCAGAGCCGGGCTGAAGCGTATAGGTAGCAATGGCGCGCACACCGCTGATGTTGCCGTAGGCGGTGTAGCTGCGCTGGCCTACCGGCTCCTGCTCGCTCAGGTAGAGTACGGCGACGAAGGTGCCGTCGGAGGCGGCCTTCACGTCGCCAATCCAGCGAGTCGAGTAGTCGGGCAGCGTAACCCAGATCGAGACGATCTCCTGGGGCCGAAAGCTGCGACCGGTGAAGGTAGCGAAGCTGCGCTGGGTATCGGGGCTGGGGCCGACCTTGAGTGATGCCGTGCCGGTGGCGAGTGTCAGGTCGTCAACCGTAACATCAAATTCAGTGATGCCATTTGCCGCGCTGTTCAGGCCGCGAGCGGTGAAGGCGTAGTGACCCACCGGCACGCCGGTGACGTAGAGGACATACTCGATCCCGCCAGCGGAACTGGCGGTGACGATGCCAAGATCCGTCACGGTATTGTCGGGATAGCGCAACCAGACAGCCACGTCCTCACCGCTCTGGTAGCCGATGCCCCGGAAGACGAAGTAGGAACCCTGGGACTCTCGGTTACGTGCGGCGGTGAGACTGACATTGGTAGATGTGCCGGGGGCCGCGCCAATGTTCACATTGATGTTGGCGTAGACCTCACGACCGCTATCCTTACCGTGGGCGGTGTAGGTATACTTGCCCGTAGGCGAGAACGTGGCTCCCAAGAAATCGGGGACATACGGGTAGATGAAGCTGCCATCGCTAGCAGTCGTGACCTCGGCGACCCCAACAACCCGGAAATCGGGATAGGTGATCCAGACCGATACTGTTTCACCAGGCGAGAAACCTTGACCGACGAGCGTAACCGTGTCATTCTGGCGAGGGTTGGTGGGGGAGGCACTAATGCTGGCAGAACTGGCCAGCGAGGCCCAACTCCACAGACCCAGTAGCAGAGCGAGTGTCCCGGCGAATCCGCCCATGAGCGATCCACGTAGCCTACGCATCCGTTCGTGTTGCATGATCTTCTCCCTTGTCTCACAATGAGTACACTGTCACCGACCATCTTCCGCCACTATCACTACCCTAAACGATAGGGACAGGATTGACCGGGTGTAGTAGGTAACTATTTGATGACAAGAGGTTTACGGGAATCTTACGGGGCGCAGAACCGCGATGCCACGTACAATAGCTCGTGATGTGTGGTATCATAGCGCCCATTTGAGAGCCGCCACGTACGCGGAAGGATCTACCCTGGCATGCACAAGCACCTCATCCGCGCCGGATCGCTCGCGCTTCTCGTGTCCACGCTGGCGGGATGCGCCAGTAGCGCCGCTTCTTCCGCACCGACAACAACGATACCTGTATCTCCCACCATACCCACAAGCGCACCTGTCTCTACACCCATTCCAACTTTGTTGCCCACCGTTCCCCCCACGCCAACCAGTGCGTCACCCAGCGCCACATCCGTGCCTCCCCGTGCCACGCCTGTGCCAATCACGGGTGACTTGACCCTGCCACGCGGCAGCGTGAAGGATCGCCCTTTGGCGGTGATGATTGATAACCACCCCGACGCCTACCCGCAATCGGGGTTGAGCGGGGCCGCCATCGTCTTCGAGGCGCTGGCCGAATTTGGGATCACTCGCTATATGGCCGTGTTTGTCCCCGGTGTCTCGCCGGATGTGGCTGTGATCGGCCCGGTGCGTAGCGCGCGATCATATTATGTTGAGTGGGCTAAAGCCCTACACGCTGTCTACACCCATGCTGGCGGATCGCCAGAGGGATTGCTGCTGGCCCAAACCTCGATTGAGATCATCAACAATGATGGGCTCAGGAGCGTCTCTGGCCCCTACTTCCGTCGTAGCAGTGAGCGACCAGCGCCGCATAACCTCTACACCGATAGCGTCAGCATCGCTGCCTTCGCCGCCAGTCGTAACCTAGAGACCCCCGATCTGAGCGAGATCGGTTTCATCCTCAAGCCTGACGTTCCCGCCAGCCAGCGCCCGACCAGTCAGCGCCTAAGCTACTACTTTATCTACCCCGAGACATACGTGGGCTGGAGCTACGATCCGACGACCAACAATTACCTCTACTTTCGGGGCAGCAAGCCAGACATTGATAGCAGCACAGGTGAGCAACTCCGGTTTAAGAACCTGGTCGTCATGGAAGTGCCGGAGTCGCCTGTCCCTGGCGATCCCAAGGGCCGCATCGAGCAGCAGGTGGTTGGGGAGGGTGCGGCACGTATTTTCCATGACGGAGCGATGACCAAGGCGACATGGCGTAAGGGTGCCGGATTCGCGCAACTCCGCTTTTATGCGGCAGACGGCACGGAGATTCCGATGAACCCTGGCGCGGTCTGGATCGCGGCCATCCCATCCTTGGACAACCTCACCATAGAAGGAGGACTATGAGTAGAATCCGTATACGATACATCTTCGGAGTCGCCATCCTCATCCTGATGGCGACTGGCGGCGCACAGGTTCGCGCCGCACCTAGCCGCCAGGAAATAGCCCCGACCTACCGCATCCTGGCCACACGCGAGGGTCTGGTGGGACATCAGACAGCGAATGGCCACATCATTCAGCCCCGCGACCGCTTTGTCGCTCTGCCTTCCCGAACCGTCCTCTCTCCCAACGACTCCAGCCAGTACGCCGTGCGCCTCACCTACAACGGGCGCAGCGTAGTTGTGCCGGTTTGGGATATTGGCCCCTGGAATACAACAGACGATTACTGGAACGTGAACCGCACCTATAGCGATCTGCCGGTTGGACGACCCATGGCCCACGCCGCCTATTTTGATGGTTATAACAGCGGGCGTGACGAGAGCGGGCGGAAGATCGGAGACCCAAACGGCATTGACATCGCTGACGGCACCTTCTGGGACGACCTAGGCATGAGCCGTGCCGACTACGTATTGGTGACATTCCTCTGGCTCGGTGCCGACCCCGGCCCCGGCAACGCGGTTGCGGTGCCGGTTGAGACGCCGGTTCGCAGCGAAGTCACTCCGGCGCAGCCAACACAGTCGACACAGCCGACACAGCCGACACAGCCGATCAAGATCGTTGAGGTTGAGGCGGGAGCCATCGCTGTTGATAATGGGGGAGCCGGATATAGCGCGAGCGGCCCGCACTGGAACGATGCCGCCTGCGGAGTGGGCGGCAGTTCGAGCTACACGCTCTCGACAAAAGATCCCGCAAAGAGCACGAGTACGGCCACCTGGATGCCGCAACTCCCGGTGGCTGGCTTCTACGAGTTGAAGGTGTATGTGCCCGAGTGCGGCCCCGCCGCCACCGGATCGGCCCGCTACCGGATTTCCCACGATGGAACGACCACCGAGGTGGCGCTCAATCAGCAGGCGAACGCGGGGCAATGGGCGACCTTGGGAACATTCCACTTTGGCGGCGATACAAGAGTGGATCTGGGTGATGTCACGGATGACTCCGGGCGGGCTGTGCGATTCGATGCGCTGGCCTGGCTGCCGCGCACCGACACCACACCGCCGAACGGGACGGTCACGCAGATCGCCCGTAAGAATAACGGCTACCAGATCACGTGGGGGGGTACGGATGACATGAGCGGCATCGCCACCTACGATGTGCAGGTGCGGCGGCTGCCAAAGGGCGGCTGGACAGACTGGAAGCAGGGGGTAGCCGATACCAGCGCCTGGTTCGGCCCTGACGAGGGCAAGCATTTCGCCTTCCGCGTGCGTGGTCGTGATGGAGCCGGGAACCAGGAGCCTTGGCCCGAGGGCGCGGATATGGATACGACGCAGGCGACGCCGACGCCGTAGGGGCGTAGCAGCAGAAACGGCCCGGTCGCAGAGCGACCGGGCCGTTTCTGCTGCTACGCCCCTACGTATTACCGATCCGCCAGGGCCGCAACGCCGGGCAGAACCTTGCCCTCCAGCAGTTCCAGAGATGCGCCGCCGCCGGTGGAGACGTGCGACATCTTATCGGCAAGGCCAGCCTGCTCGATAGCAGCGACGGAGTCCCCGCCGCCGATAATCGTGATCGCGCCAATGGCCGAGGCGTCGGCCATGGCCTGGGCAACGGCGAAGGTGCCACTGGCGAAGGGCTGCATCTCGAAGACACCCATCGGCCCGTTCCAGATCACCGTCTTGGATGCCTTCACTTCATCCGCGTAAATCTTCGCCGTCTCGGGGCCAATATCGAGGACGCGCCAGCCTGCGGGCACGGCGTCTACGCTGACCACCTGAGTGTTGGCGCTGGCGCTAAAAGCGTCGGCGATCACCGCATCTACAGGCAAGATCAGGCGGGCACCGGATGTCTCGGCCTTGGTAATCAGCGCACGGGCAACATCAACACTGTCCGGCTCGATCAGCGAGTCGCCCATCGTTTTGCCCTGGGCGAGCAAGAAGGTATTGGCCATACCGCCGCCAATCAGCAGCGCGTTGACCTTACCGAGCAAATTATCAATCACGTTGATCTTATCGCTGATCTTGGCCCCGCCAATGATCGTGACGAAGGGGCGAGCGGGGTCCTCTAGGGCACCGCCGATGAAGGCCAGTTCCTTTTCCAGGAGAAGACCAGCTACGCCGGGCAGAAGATGGGCCACGCCCTCGGTGCTGGCATTTGCACGGTGAGCCGCGCCAAAGGCGTCGTTCACAAACACATCGCCCAGCTTGGCCAGTTCCGCAGACATCTCCGGATCGTTCTTCTCCTCACGCGGATCGAAGCGAGTGTTTTCCAGCATCAGCACTTGGCCGGGCCTCAAGGCAGCGGCAGCCGCCTCGGCAGACTCTCCAGTGATCACCTCGGTCTTCTTCACCTCGCTGGCCTCAGGGAGTAACTCAAAGAGCCGCTCAACCACCGGACGCATACTGTACTTGGCGTTCACCTTACCCTTCGGTCGCCCGAGGTGCGACATCAGCACCACACTGGCACCATTCTCAAGCAGGTAGCGGATGGTCGGCAGCGCCGCACGGATGCGGGTGTCGTCGGTGATAGCCCCAGTATCGTCCTGCGGCACATTGAAATCTACACGCACCAATGCGCGCTTCCCAGCCCACTCGACATCGCGGATGGTCTTCTTTGCCATGGGATCTCCCCTCATCTTCTTCGATCCAATCCCAAACCCGGCCTATTGTAGCATAGGGAAGAGCCGCCGCTTCCTGCCCTATGCCTCCCGCCTCCCGCTAGATCAGCCGCAGCACCGCCAGTGCCCGGATCGTACTCGGCTCACGGGCTATCTCGTCCCAGGTACGGCCACGGTCATGAGAGCGAAGAAGTTGACCCGCATCGGTGCCGGCCCAACAGGTGTCCATATGATAACTGGAGGGGGCGAACACCGTAATCGCGCCCTGAAGTGGGCGCGAGAACGTAGAGTCCTGCCAGTTGGCCCCATTGTTCTCGCTATACACCAGCGCCGTGCCATCGGCGATAGCGGCAAGCAAAGTCTCCTGCTTCCCGGCGAGCATCGCCAGCGCATGGGCACCAGGGGCCGGCGGATGCTCGCCCATCCACTGAGCCACGCCCTGGGAGGTGGCAATCCGGGGGCGGGTGCTTGTGCGGAGTGCGCCTAGCGCATCCGCATCGGCGGGAGGGGCTGGTTCCCAGCTCTGGCCCCCATTAAGACTGATCAGTGCCTCGCCGCTGGAAAGGCCGACGATAACCGCAAGCGCCCCCTGGTCGTCGGGGGAGTCGGCGGCGATAATCGCCCGCACCCCGTGGCCCTCCAGCGCATGTCCCACCCTCCGCCATTGACCCGACGCCCCCGGATCACTGTACGTCACAAGGCCATTATCGGTGCCAACATAGACAATTCCGGCCTTCGCCATAGCTATCGCTCCTTGTGCTGATCTCTATGCACCTGCGTAGGATAGCATTGCGAACTGCTTGGCGTCAATCAGCCCTGGGGGACAGCTTCCCGGAAATCCATAGGCAGTGGCGGGTACACGAAATCGCCGTATACTGATGGGGAGCCAACTCTGCGGGAAGTCAAGACACATGATCGCTGCAACGTGGGAGTGACACGATGATTAAGCTCATACAGTCGCGCCTTCAGTACAAGCTCATGCTAGGGTTTAGCCTGGTGCTGCTTGTCTCGCTGACAATGACAACATCGTACACACAACTGCGTGTCCGTAACATTTTGATCTCTCGTGCCCGCGATGAGCAGGGGCGGATTGCTTCTACCCGTGCGGCGTTCGCAGAGCGGATGATCGCAGATACGAGTACCGATTTGCTCTTTCTAATGCAGAGTTCGACCCTGATTCACTATGCTGAGAGCGAAAGTGAAGAGAGCAATCTCACGACGATCTCCACGATGTTCCTCGAATTTCTGACCCACTCGGGTCAGCGCTATTCTCAGCTCTGCCTGACCGATCCGTTTGGACATAACCGTTCCTGCGCCCATATGGTTGCGGGACGCCCGGCGCTGGTGTCCGACGAACCGGATGCAGTCATTGCCATCCCCCGCAGCACCGCCGCTCCCTTAGCACAGTACCAGAACCACCCAACAGTGCATATCTCGACCATTAACCGGCTATCGCTCCAAGGAACTGCGGGTGTACCCATCGTGACCCTGCGCTACAGTGCGGTGCTGCGCGATGAGTCGGGCCACGGTGTTGGCTTGGTTGTGCTTGATGCAATCGCCCAGCCGATCTTTGATCTGCTGGTTGATCCGACAGACTCCACCCGCTCCATTGTTGTCGATCATAATGGATCCTACGTGTTTGGCCGCTCAACCAGCACTTTGTTCAGCGACCGACCATCTACTGCCGGACAAATCCTTAGCCGCCCCGGCGGGACGATCCTGAGCACATCCGATATTCCCGATACGTTCACCGCGTTTCACGAACTGGTCTTCCCCGACCAGGATGTGCCACCGTGGACGGTAATCTACGATCAGCCGATCTCGGTTATTCTCGACCCTATCAACCAGACCCTTCAGGTCAATATTGCGATTACTCTCATCTTGCTGTTGGCGAGCCTCCAAGTTACCTCTATGCTTACCAACAGCATTGTGCGCCCGATGCGCGCCCTAGCCGTTTCCGCCGAGCGAGTGGGCGCGGGTGACCTACACGCCCCGATTGCCGTGGATAGTTCTGACGAGATCGGTGCCCTGGCCCACACCTTCGACCAGACGGTGGCCTATTTGCGCAGCGCCCTCGACAGCGCCGAGGCGCGCCGTCGCGAGGCGGAGACCCTTTACGTAACGGCGACGGCGCTCAGTTCAACCCTCAACCTTCACCACCTACTCGATCGGATTCTCGACGAGTTACGTGCGGTCGTGCCCTACGACAGCTCGACGGTGCAGATCGTTCATGGCGATCATATGGAGATTATTGGTGCCTACGGACTGATCCAACCTGAGCGGATGATTGGTGTCTGCTTCCCGCTCGTGGGTACGGGGCCGAACGCCGAGGTGGCCCGCCTGCGTATCCCGCTGATCCTCGACGATGTGACGGTGGTCTATCCACGCTTTAACGAGGAACCCTACCGAGCCGATCCCATCCGCAGTTGGCTTGGTGTGCCGTTGATCTTTAGCGATCGCCTGATCGGTATGATCGCCATTGATAAGTATGAGCCAGGATTCTACAATGCCGACCACGCTCGCCTCGCCAGTGCCTTCGCCGCTCAGTCGGCCATTGCCCTGGAAAACGCCCGGCTTTATGAGGCTGTTCGCAATGAACTAGTCGAGCGGCAGCGTAGCGAGCAGGCGCAACTGCATGCGGAGGAACAGTTGCGTCAAGCCCAGAAAATGGAGGCGGTCGGTCGTCTGGCGGGCGGGGTCTCTCACGACTTTAACAATATCCTTACGGTGATATTGGGAGAGTGCGATCTGCTGCTTCACGGGCATCATGTGAGCGTCGAGACGCGCCAGGGTCTTGAACAGATTCGCAATGCGGGCATGCGCGCCTCCGCCCTCACCCGCCAGTTACTTGCCTTTAGCCGTCGCCAAGTACTTCAGCTTTCCACGGTCAATCTCAACGAGATCATCACCCCTATCGAGCGAATGTTGCATCGTCTGATTGGCGAGGATGTCACCCTGCGTACCCAGTTCGCACCCGATCTTGCGTTCGTGCGGGCCGACGCCAGCCAGATCGAGCAGGTAATCTTCAACCTGTGCATCAATAGCCGCGACGCGATGCCCAATGGCGGCGTCATCTGTATCACTACTGCGAATGTGCGGATCGAGCCAGACGATGATCGCGATATCGCGCCGGGTGACTATGTGCTACTCACAGTGAGCGACACTGGCACGGGGATTGATGAGAAAGCCCATGAGCATATTTTTGAGCCATTCTTCACCACCAAGCCTCACGGCAAGGGTACAGGTCTGGGATTGGCCACCGTCCACGGAATCATTGAGCAGAGCGGCGGGATCCTCCGCTTTAGCAGCATCACCGGGCAGGGCACCATTTTCTCGATCTATCTGCCCGCAATGATCGATCTGAGTGCCCCAACATTCACACCTTCGACCACACCCATCCCTAGACCATCCGCCACGGATGTGGTTGTGGCTCTCGTGGAAGACGATGATCGGCTGCGCCAGCTCGTCAGCGAAATCCTATCTGCGCATGGATTCACGGTGATAGAGGCCGCCAACGGCGTAGAGGCTTTGCCCATGTGCGCGGCGTCTACCGACCGGATCGATCTGCTGATCAGCGATGTCGTGATGCCCGGCGGCATTAATGGTATACAGTTGGCAACCCTGATCCGCGCCACCCGCCCGCAGATCAGGGTGCTGCTGATGTCTGGCTACACCGACAACGCTCTTCTGTCATCGAACGATATCGCACCTGACATGCTCTTTATCCAAAAGCCCTTCACTCCCGCGTACCTCCTCGAGAAGATATACGAATCTCTTGCGCTTGTGGTGTAGACTAAGCTCGATGTTGTCCATCATGCCGCAAAGGCGAGGTTGTCCGTTGAGAACGAGGCGCGAGAACCGTTCGCGTTTACCCCCAAAGACACACAAAGAGGCCACACGCCCTACGCCAGCCAGGAGGGGTTGATCAGCAGTTCGATCAGCCCCTCGGCCCGCCCGCGTAATTCATCGCGAACGGCGCGGAAGGCGGCGAGTTGCTCCTCGGATCCTGTCACCGCCACGGGGTCGGGGATGCTCCAATGCATGCGAGTCTTCACCTCGGGCCAGAGGGCGCACTCCTCGCGGGCGACATCGCAAACGGTGACGACCACGTCGGGGGCGAGGTCGGTCAGGGTGCTGATGGACTTCGCTTGCTGGTGGCCAATATCAACGCCCGCCTCGGCCATCACCTGGGTGGCCAGCGAATGTAACTGCGCGGGCTGCGTCCCGCCGCTGCGCACCACAATGCGTCCGCCGGTGAGGGTGCGCAGCCAGCCCTCGGCGATCTGCGAGCGGGCGCTGTTGGCTCGACAGAGAAATACAACAGTCACGGCTGGTATTTCTGTCGTAGAAAGCCGCAACGGAATAGCCAGATCGGCCCCAATCTGCCGGTAGCGTGCGGACACTTCCCCAAGGTTGACTCCGTAGTAGGTTGCACGCCCGTCGGCATCGCTGCGGTGCAGATGCACCAACCCAGCTTGACGTAGTATCCCCAGGTGATAGGAGACTAGATTCTGTGGTAGACCGGTCTGCGTCACGATCTCACCAACGTGCCGGTCGCTGGTACGCAGTGCGCGCAAAATCCGCCAGCGCGTCTCGTCGGCGATCAGCTTTAATCCTGCGACTCCATCATCATTTCCTGTTGAAGCTATATCATTGTTCATTAGTGTTATTTCCTCGTGCTGCGCATCTATCCTACTGCCCCGTCGTATGTTTTGTCAAGGATGAGGCTTGACAAGATCGGGCTATCTGATATAACATCAATGAAGATTGTTTCATATTATATCAGGGAGTATTGATGAGTATACGAATTGGTGTCAACGGCTTTGGGCGGATCGGACGACTGGCCTTGCGGGCGGCCTGGGGCTGGCCCGAAATCACCTTCGCCCATGTCAACGAGACGGGCGGCAATGCGGCGACGGCGGCTCACCTCTTGTACTTCGACTCGATTCATGGTCGCTGGGGCCACGAGACCCGTGGCGAAGGCGAGCAACTCTTTGTTGGTGAGACACCGATCCGCTACAGCAGCATCAAAGACCCCAGCGCGGTGCCCTGGGACGAGGCGGGTGTGGAGATCGTGTTGGAGGCGACGGGGAAGTTCCGCACCCGTGAGCAACTCGACGCCTACTTCAAGGCCGGGGTAAAAAAGGTCATCGTGGCCGCACCGGTCAAAGGTGACGCGCTGAATGTGGTGATGGGTGTAAACGACAGCTTGTACCGGCCTGATGAACATCACCTGCTCACCGCCGCATCCTGCACCACCAACTGTCTGGCCCCGGTGGTCAAGGTGATCCACGAAGGTATCGGCATCCGCCACGGGATGATCACGACCATCCACGACATGACCAACACCCAATCAATCCACGACACGCCGCACAAGGATCTGCGTCGGGCGCGGGCATCCTCGCTCTCGCTGATTCCCACCAGTACCGGATCGGCTACCGCCATCGGCATGATCTTCCCCGAACTCCAGGGTAAGCTCGACGGCATCGCGGTGCGCGTGCCGCTGTTGAATGCCAGCCTGACCGACTGCGTTTTCGAGGTAAACCGACCGACAACAGTTGTAGAGGTAAACGCCCTGCTCCGAGCGGCAGCCGACAGCCATCTGAACGGCATCCTGGGCTACGAGGAGCGTCCGCTGGTTTCGGTAGATTTCCGCGACGACCCGCGCTCGGCAATTGTGGACGCGCCCTCGACGATGGTGACCAACGGCACGCAGGTGAAGATCCTGGCCTGGTACGATAACGAGTGGGGCTACGCGAACCGCTATGTGGAACTGGCGCGTAAAGTGGCGCTCGCGTTATGAGTACCAGCAACCTACGCAACTACGTCCTGGTGACACTGGCCTACTGGGCCGATACGCTCACCGACGGAGCGATCCGCATGCTGGTGCTGTTCTATTTCTACCAGCTCGGTTATAGCGCCTTCCAGGTGGCATCGCTCTTCCTCTTCTACGAGATTTTCGGGGTGATCACGAACCTGTTTGGCGGCTACCTGGGTGCACGTTTTGGGCTGAAGGCCACGCTGTTTATGGGGCTAGGGACTCAGATCATCGCCCTGAGCCTGCTGGCCTTCGCCCCACCATCGCTGCTGGTGGTGCCTTATGTGATGCTGGCCCAGGCGCTTTCGGGCATCGCCAAAGATTTGACCAAAATGTCGTCAAAGAGCGCGGTGAAGCTGGTAGCTGGCGAAAGTCAGGGCCAGCTCTACCGATGGGTGAGCATCCTGACTGGATCGAAGAATGCGATCAAGGGGGTTGGCTTTTTTGTAGGTGCGCTGCTGCTCACCCTGGTGGGATTCCAGCCGGCCTTGCGTATCCTGGGCGGGCTGGTTCTGACCGTCATCATCCTCGCCATCGTGCTGATTCGGGGCGATCTGGGAATAGCAAACAAAAAAGCGAAATTCCGCCAGATCTTCTCGCAGAATCGGGCAGTGAACATGCTCGCGGCGGCGCGAATCTTCCTCTTCGGCGCACGCGATGTCTGGTTTGTGATCGGGCTGCCGGTCTTTTTTGTGAGCGTGTTAGGCTGGAACTTCTGGATGGCCGGTGGATTTATGGCCGCATGGACGATCGGCTACGGGGCGGTGCAGGCGTCTACACCGGGACTGATCCGGCGGCGGGTTGAGGGGCAAGGCGAACCGGACGGACGCACGGCAACGGCATTGGCCTTCGGGTTGGCCGCCTTCCCCGCAGGAATCGCCCTGGCCCTGAGTGCCGGACTGACCCCGGCACTGGTGGTGGTCGCCGGGTTGCTGGCCTTCGGCGCGGTCTTCGCCCTGAACTCGGCGGTTCACTCGTACCTTATCCTGGCCTACACCGATGGCGACAAGGTGGCGATGAACGTGGGATTCTACTACATGGCAAATGCGCTAGGCCGACTGGCGGGCACCATACTTTCGGGATTGCTCTACCAACTCGGACTACAGGCAGGGCCAAATGGCGGACTGATCACCTGCCTGTGGGCATCAGCGGCGTTTGTACTTGTGGCCGGTGCCCTCTCGCGGCTGCTGCCGACCAACACCGCTCCGCGCACTCGGACAATTGCGCTCACGGACATGGGCGAGTAGGGAGGGCGGGAGGCAGGGGGCAGGAGG
>Ga0194060_10001944_pt1 | contig 14771 bp, 6 predicted proteins | sample SepL225m_MetaG_FD_163427 | JGI IMG/M metagenome (GOLD analysis project Ga0194060, IMG submission 163427) | Anoxic zone freshwater microbial communities from boreal shield lake in IISD Experimental Lakes Area, Ontario, Canada - Sep2016-L222-5m | ecosystem: Environmental > Aquatic > Freshwater >... | reverse complement strand
CTCTTGGGCCGCCGCCGCTTCACTCACCAACGCCCGCTATTGGCACACCGCCACCCTTTTGTTCAATGGCAAGGTGCTGGTGGCCGGTGGCTTGGCTGGCACCACCACCCTCTCCAGCGCCGTCTTGTATGATGCCGCCACCAACACCTGGTCCGCCACCGGTTTCATGAATAGTCCGCGGGATTCTTACACCGCCACCCTGCTCGCCGACGGCAGGGTGCTCGCCACCGGAGGCTATAGCGGCAACCGCATCACCCCCAGCGCGGAAATCTTCGACCCGGCCACCGGCGTCTGGACACTGACCGACTCGATGGCCACGGCCAGCGCCAACCACGCCGCCACCTTGCTCGCCAATGGCAGGGTGCTGGTCGTCGGCGGCGAAAACAGCCCGGACATCGGCATCGCCCGCGCCGAGATCTTTGACCCGGCCACCGGCACTTGGACGGGGGCTGGAGCCCTCGACACGCCGGCGTTTTACCACACCGCCACGCTTATGCCCAATGGCATGGTGCTCGTCGTGGGCGGCAAGAAAAATGACACCACCTCACTGGCCACCACCCAAACCTATGATCCGGCCACCGACACCTGGACCACCACCGGCAGCCTGGCCATGGGACGTTATTCCCAGAGCGCGAATTTGTTGCCCAACGGCAAGGTGCTCGTCCTGGGTGGCTACAACAGCAGCAGCGGCATGCTCACCAGTGCCGAGCAATACGACTCCCTCACCGGCTCTTGGACCGCTCTGGGATCCCTTGCCACCGCCCGCCTCACCCATACCACCACCTTCCTGCCCAATGCCAAGCTCCTCATCACCGGCGGGTGGAACCAGACCCTCGACGCCTCGCTGGCCTCCTCGGAATTGTTGGATCCGGCCACCGGACTGGTAAGCACGACGGGAGCCATGGCCGCCACCCGCGCGCAACAGACGGCCGCCTTGATGGCGAATGGCAAGGTACTGTTAGCCGGCGGCTATACCGGCGCGGCCCTCAACACCGTCGATCTCTACAACCCAAGCGTCGGCACGGTTGCCGCAGCCAGTCCCATGGCGGGTGCCCGTTACCTGCACACCCTCACCCAGCTCCAAAATGGCAAAATGCTGGTGGCCGGCGGCAAAGCGGCCAGCACCCTTGGCACGGCGGAATTGTATGACCCGGGTGCCGGCACCTGGACCAGCACCGGTGCCATGACCGCCACCCGCGAGCTGCACACCGCCACGCTCCTCTCCGATGGCAAGGTGCTCGTCGCGGGGGGGCAATCCGGCAGTTCCTCTCTCACCACTGCGGAACTCTACAATCCATCCAGCGGCGCATGGACCAGCACCGGCGGCTTGGCCCTGGCCCGCTATTCACACACCGCCACCCTGCTGGCCAATGGCAAGGTGCTGATGGTGGGAGGCAAAAATGGCAGCACGGTGCTTGCCGGCGCCCAACTCTATGATCCGGCCACCGCCACTTGGACCGTGGCCGGTTCGCTCAACAGCGCACGCTATCTGCACACCGCCACCTTGTTGCCCAATGGCAAGGTCCTGGTCGCCGGCGGCGCCTCCGCAACCGCCAATCTAACAAGCGCGGAGTTGTATGATCCGGCTATTGATAGCTGGGCGGTCACCGACTCCATGGCGGGGGCCCGCGGCTCGCACACCGCCACCCTGTTGCCCGGCGGCAAGGTGTTGATTGCCGGGGGCGTCAATGGCACCACGTCGCTGGCCACCACCGAGTTGTATGATCCGGTATCCTTTAACTGGGTTCCGGGTCCCACCCTTGGCAGTTTGCGAAAAAACCACACCGCCACCTTGTTGCCGGATGGCCGGGTTTGCCTCGCCGGTGGTTCGAGCAGCAGCGGCGTTTACCTGCCGGGCGCGGAGCTCTATGATGTCGGGCTGGCCTATCAGTCCGCATGGCAGCCACAGATCAATGTCCCGGGTGCCTCCCTCATGCTCGGTGGCAGCGTGGCGCTCACCGGCAACCGGTTCCGCGGCATCTCCGCCGGCTCCGCGGGAACCACCCAGGACTCCGCCGGCAATTGCCCCACCGTGCAACTCTACAGCGTGGAAAGCGGCCGCACCCTGGTCTTGGCTAACAACGGCTGGACCGACGCCTCCTTCACTTGCGCTGCGTTTGCGGGATTTCCCGCCGGCACCGCCATCCTCACCCTCACCGTCAACGGCATTCCAGGCGCGGTTCTAACACAAGTCACCAAGGCCCCCGCCGCCGTCTCTATCAGCGGACTCGCGCAAGCGATCGACGGCACCCCCAAGAGCGTGACCGCAACCACCACGCCCGCGGGGCTGCCAGTGACTTTCACCTATACCGGCACGGGCGGCACGGTCTACGCCACCTCGACCTCACCGCCGAGCGCCGTGGGCACCTACACGGTGGTGGCCACCATCAATGATGCCAACTACGTCGGCTCCGCCACGGGCACGCTGGTGCTCAACCCGATCACGCCGTTTGCCGCCGGCACGGCGCTGGGCAGTCCCCGCCGCTACCACACCGCCACCTTGTTGAACAATGGCAAAATCCTCGCGGCTGGCGGCTACTCCGGCGGCATACTGCAAACCGCCGAGTTATATGATCCGGCCACCGGCACCTGGGCCGCCACCGGGTTGATGAAAGCCCCCCGCATCTGGCACACGGCCACCCTGTTGCGCAATGGCAAGGTGCTCGTCACCGGCGGACAAAACAACGATAACGGCTTTCTGGTGAGCGCGGAGTTGTATGATCCGGTCACCGGCACCTGGAGCTTTACCGGTTCCATGGCTGCCGCCCGCATCTATCACACCGCGACCCTTTTATCTAACGGCAAGGTCCTGGTCACCGGCGGCCAGAATTTTTCGGGCGTTTCCAGCGCGGAGTTATATGATCCGTCAACCGGCAGCTGGACCACCACCGGAGCCATGGCGGTCTACCGCTTCAAGCATGCCGCCACCTTGCTGCCGGATGGCAAAGTTCTGGTGAGCGGCGGGCAAGGCGCGGCCGTGCTGGCAAGTTCGGAGTTATATGATCCGGCCGCCGGCACCTGGACGGCGACCACCGGATCCTTAACAACCGCCCGTGTCTTTCACAGCGCCACCCTGTTGGCCAATGGCAAGGTGCTCGTCGCCGGAGGTTGGAATAACAGCACCATCTTTGCCAGCGCGGAGTTGTATGATCCGGCCACCAAGACCTGGGCCGCAGCCGGCAACATGCTTGCCGGCCCCTACCCCGGCCGCTACCTCCACACCGCCACCCTGCTGCCCAATGGCCGGGTGCTGTTTGTGGGAGGCACCGGCTTTTTGGGCGCGCTCGGCGACGCCGATGTTTACAACTCCGCAAGCGGGACTTGGGCGACGCTCAACCCCACGCTGATTGGCCCGCGCATCGACCACACCGCCACCTTGCTGGCCAATGGCAAGCTGGTGATCACCGGGGGCGCCAATGGCGGGCTGTATCTGGCCTCCGTCGAGTTATATGATTCCTCGCTCGGCGCATGGACGGTCAGCACCGCCGCCAGCACCGCCCGCACCCGCCACACCGCCACCCTGCTGCCGGATGGCAGGGCGCTCATCACGGGCGGTTGGGATGGCACCCTCACCCATTCCGGCGCGGAAATTTACACTCCCGCCACCGATGCGTGGAGCGCCGCCGGCACCATGGCGAGCGCCCGCCGTGACCACACCGCCACTCTTCTATCAAACGGAAGGGTCCTCATCACCGGCGGGCAAAACGGCGCGGCGCTCGCCAGCGCGGAACTTTATGACCCGACCTACGGGCGCTGGACATCAACGGGCAGCCTCAGCGCCGCCCGCTACCTGCACACGGCCACTTTGTTAGCCGATGGCAAGGTGCTCGTCGCCGGCGGCAGGGACGCCACCGGCGCACTGGCCAGCGCGGAGGTCTATGACCCTCTAACTGGGATTTGGGTGGCGGCCGGCACGCTGGTTGGCGCGCGCGATTCCCATACCGCGACGCTGCTGGCCAATGGCAAGGTGCTGGTCACGGCGGGTGCCAATGGTGCCGGCGTGCTGGCGAGTTCGGTGTTGTATGACCCCGTGGCGGGCACATGGGCGGCGACAACCGGATCCCTAACCACCGCCCGCAAGGGCCACACCACCACGTTGCTGCCTAACGGCAAGGTGCTGGTGGCCGGAGGCACCAATGGCACCACCTATCAAAACAGCTCGCAACTCTACAATCCCACCAGCGGAACCTGGGCCGCAACCCCCACCCCGCTGAGCCTGCCCCGCGCAAGCCATGCGGCCACCTTGCTGCCCAATGGCAAGGTGCTCATTGCCGGCGGCACGGGCACCGCCGGGCCGACCACCACCGCGGAGGTGTTTGATCCGGCCACCGGAGCATGGCAGACGACCGGCTACCTTGCCACCAGCCGCGAGTCCCACACCGCCACCTTGTTGCCCAATGGCCGGGTGCTCGTCCATGGGGGCAGCGGCACCGCCGGGGCCTTGAAAACCGCGGAATCCTATGACGTCGGCCTGGGTTTTGCCGCTGCGGCTCAACCGGTTATCACCAGCGCCCCCGCGTCCATCGTCCCCGGTGACAGCGTGGTTCTGGCCGGCAGCCAATTCCGCGGGATTTCCTCCGCCTCCGGCGGCAATGGCACGCAGAACTCGTCGAGTGATATTCCGGTGCTCCAACTGCGGGCCATGGACAGCGGCCTGACCGTGGTGATTCCACCCGCGAGTTGGTCGGAGACCGCCATCACCTCGACGGCCACCACGGATTTTCCGCAGGGTTACGCGCTGGTGACGGTCTTCGTCAATGGCATTCCCGGCAGTTCCAAAATCATGAAAATCGCGGTGGTTCCACCGCCACCGTATGACATCTGGAAGCTAAGGAAATTCAGCAGCGCCGATCTAACTGATCCGGCGCTCAGCGGGGACGCCGCCGATCCCAATCATGACGGTATCCCCAATCTGATGGCATACGTGCTCGACCTCGAACCCAAGCTCGCCAATGCCGGCGGCCTGCCCACTGCCGGGCAGCAGGATGGCTATCCCACCATGACCTACCGCTTGAACAAGCAGGCCACGGACACCAACATCACCCTCACCGTTGAGACGAGCCCGGACATGAGTCCGGACTCATGGTTTGCCGTGGCCGTGGAAACCGGCAGGGTTGACATGGGAACCTACTGGCTGGTTACGGTGAGGGACGCCCTGCCCATCACCGGCGCCCCGCAGGACTTCATGCGGCTCAAGGTGGAAAAGGACTGAATTTGCAACAAATCCGCAAGGGAAAATGAAAATGGTAAAATCAACTTTTCAAATTTGTCTGTTGTGGATTGCACTCCCGTTTGCCGGATTTATCGGCATTGCCGCCGCGGCACCGCCCCCCCCGCCGGTGGCGTTGCCAGAGGTTGATCTAACACCCCTGCCGCAGGCATCGGCCGCCGGTCCCCAATGGACCGTCCCGCTCGATGGCACGTGGAAATTCCAGCCGCTGTCACCCGCCGACATCGGCAGCCTAACTGCCGAGACCCTCGCCGCGTGGGGGCCGATTGCGGTGCCCGGCCAATGGCGCAACCAAGGTCATGACCTGCCCGGCGGCCAAACCGTCGCCTATGCCACCGCCTTTGACCGCCCGCCTGGGTGGCAGGACAAGTTGGTCAGGATTCGTTTCGATGCCGTGTACTCCGTGTGCAAGGTCTATCTCAACGGCCATGAAGCCGGCAGCCATCTTGGCGGCTTCACGCCGTTTGAATGCGATCTAACCGATTACATCAAGGACCATGGCAACTTGCTTGTGCTCACCGTCACCAGCGATTCACTGGCGGACCGCATGGCCAGCGCCACGAAGTATGCCTGCCATCCGCTTGGCGGCATCAGCCGCAGTGTCACCTTGTTTGCACTGCCTCAATCCTATATCTCCGATCTGATCATCCGCACCGACTTCGATAGCGCTTACCAAGATGCCACCTTGGAAGTGACCTTGGAGATCGACTCCAGCCACTCTAGCAACTCCGGCACCCCGGAGATTGGATTTGAACTGCACAACCCTGACGCCGGGTTGGTCGCTTTGCCCAGCCCGCAAGTCCGGGACGCAGCGACCGGTCCCGGCCGCCGCCGCAAGACATTCACCTTCCCTATCGCGGCCCCACGCTGGTGGACCCCGGAGACGCCCTTTATCTATCAGTTGGATGGGGTTTGCGGCGACCATCGCGTGCGGCAGAAATTCGGCTTCCGAAAAATCGAGGTCAAGGGCACCCGCGTTCTGGTCAATGGCCGTCCGGTGAAATTGCGCGGTGTGAACCGCCATGAAACCGACCCCTTGCGCGGGCGCAGCCTCGCGCCCGGCCAATGGCGCAAGGATGCGCAATTGTTCCGCGATGCCAACGTCAACCTGATCCGCACCTGCCACTATCCGCCGGACCACCAACTCGTCGAGGCCGCCGACGAACTCGGCATCTGGGTGGAAGTGGAATCGCCCTTCTGCTGGGAAAACGGCTCCAGCGATCCATCCCACCGCGATGCCACCCTGCGGCAGGTCGCCGAGATGATCAAACGCGACCGCAACAATCCAAGTGTCCTGTATTGGTCGCTCGGCAATGAATCGACCTGGGGACCGAACTTCGAACTCTCCTCCAGGATGGTTAGAGAGCTGGATCCCACCCGTCCGCAAACCTTCGAGTGGACGCACAACGGGATCACGGAGACGGATGCCGCATATTGCGAGATCGGCGCGGTGCATTACCCCGGCTTCAACGGCCCGGTGATGGCCAAAGAGAAATCCAAACGCCCCATGTTCATGGGGGAATACTGCCACCTCAATGCCTACAACCGCCGCGAACTCATGACCGATCCCGGCCTGCGCGACCGCTGGGGAGTCTATCTCCACCGCCTCTGGGAGCAAATGGACGCCGAACCTAACATCCTTGGCGGCGCCATCTGGTCCGGCATCGACGACACGTTCTTTCCCGCCCCGGAGCTCACGCTTGGCTACGGCGCCTGGGGGCCGCTCGATGGCTGGCGCCGACCCAAGCCCGAGTATTGGCATGTGAAGAAAACCTACTCGCCGGTGCGCGTCGATGAAGCCGCTGTCGTCACTCTGACCAACGGGGCGCTGGCCATTCCGGTGGAGAACCGCTCCGACTTCATCAATCTATCAAAAATTGAGGCGCGCTGGAAGATCGGCGGTCAATCCGGCACCATCCATGCCGATATTGCTTCCCGCGAGCGCGGCACCCTCGTCATCAATCCCGCCCACACCCCGGGAGCGGGCGAAATGTTGGACCTGGCATTCATCGATCCCCGCGGCTTCGAGACCAACCACTTCGTCCTGCCGCTGGCGAAGCCGGTGATGTCTCCCGCCTCCCCGGCGGATCAGGGCATGCCCCAACTTGTAACCACGGACGGATTCTATCAAATCACGGCCGGAACTGCCGAATGGAGCATCGACCGCAAGACCGGCGCGCTGAGCATGCGCGCAGGCACCACGCCGGTGATCCATGCCGGTCCGCACCTGCTGCTCATTCCGCACAATGGTGAGGGCGAAACCCAAATGACCGGAAAAACCCGAATCCATGACGCGTTTTCGCCGGTTTGCACCCAGTGGCAACTCCAACAAGTTGTGACCGGGATTCCCGCCGCCGGCCAAATCAAGGTGACCATCCAGGGCGCCTACGCCGAGGCGGAAGGCGCCTATACCTTGGCGTTTTCATCCTCCGGGGTCGTGTTCAGCTATGACTTCAAAATCAAACACAACATCAATCCGCGCCAAACCGGCGTCGCCTTCGATTTCGCCCCGGGCTTCGACCGGCTCACCTGGCGGCGCCGCGGGTTGTGGTCGGCCTATCCGGATGACCACATCGGCCGCCTGACCGGCACCGCCCTCGCCGTCACCCCCGATGGCAAGCCCGCCATTGAAATCGGCCCGCGCGAAAACCCCGGCACCTCCCCGTGGGCCAACGACAACACCCGCTACGGCTCCAACGACTTCCGCTCGACCAAGGAAAATATACTAACCGCCAGTCTCGGCAGGACCACGGACTTCCCGCCCAATACTGGCAGTTCGGCGCTTCCTGATAGGAAAACAGGCGTCCCGCCTGTTAGGGAAGACAGCGCGTCCCGCCTGTCCGCCGATGCAACGACAGGCGGGACGCCCGTCGGCCATGACAGGCGGGACGCCTGTCCTCCTGCTAAACTGACAGTATTGGGCGGCCCGGCATTCACGGTCACCTCGGACGGCTCACAATCCGTTAGAGCCTGGCTTGACCCTGACACCCATCAGGCATGGCTGCTCATTGCCGGTTACACCAACGGTGGCTCGGAGCGCTTTCTGGATGGACTCGTCGAGCCGGACAAACGCCCGCTCAAACCCGGTGATGCAATCGCCGCAGCGTTTCACATCGAATACAAGAGGGGAACGGGCGGCCCGCCCGTTGGACAATGAAGATCACGGGCGGGCCGCCCCGTGCCCCCCTTGAGTTCCTGCATTGGCACCAACATAACATCAGCCGCGAATCCAGATGTCCCTAACCAACCGCGATAACATCCTGCGCGCATTGCGCCGCCAGCAACCGGAGAAAGTCGGCTTCGACTTCGTATTCTCGCCGGCGTTGCTGGACGAATTCCGCCGCCGCACCGGGCGCGAGGACTATCAGGAATACTATCAATTCCCGCTGCGCTGCATCGAGCTCGACCCGACGCGGTTGCGCACCGACTACACGGTTTTCTATGACGAGCTGCCGGTGGGCACGCGGCCGCTGGATTGGAATCCGGAGTGGGGGATCATGGGCGCGCCGGGGCCGACCGCGCATTTCCAGGAAATGCTGCATCCGATGGCCGGGTTCGGTTCGGTCGGCCAGGTGCAGGCCTATCCGTGGCCGGACTGGCTGGAGGACTACCGCTGGGAAAATGTCCCGACGCGGGTGGCCGGCCTCAAGGCCCGTGATCTGGTGGTGTGCGCGTTCATGGAGATGACCTTGTTTGAAATCGCCTGGTATCTGCGCGGCATGGACCGCTTCATGGAAGAACTCATCGGCGAGGACGCGATCGCCACCGCCTTGCTCGACAAGCTCACCGCCATCCGCACCGGCATGGCGCGGCGCTATGCGGCGTGCGGCGCGGATGTGCTCATGTTAGGCGACGACGTGGCAACCCAGATCGACATGATGATCAGCCCGGCATTGTGGCGCAAAACACTCAAGCCGCGGCTCGCCGGAGTGATCCGCGCCGCCAAGGAGGTCAACCCGGATATCCTCATTTTCTATCACGGCGATGGCAACATGGAGCGGATCGTGCCGGATTTGATAGAGATCGGCGTGGAGATTCTCAACCCGGTGCAACCGGAGTGCATGGATCCGCAGCGCATGAAGGAATTGTTTGGCGACAAGCTCGCGTTCTGGGGCTGCATCGGCACCCAGACGACCATGCCCTTCGGCACGCCCGGGCAGGTCCAACAAACGGTTCAAAACCTGCTGGCCACAGTCGGCAAGGGCGGCGGCCTGTTGCTCTCCCCCACCCACACCCTCGAACCCGATGTGCCGTGGGCCAATGTGGAGGCCCTGCTTGCGGCTGTCACCGCCGGGGAATTATAATTCTTTATCTGACACGCATCCAGGGGACGAAGACTGGCGTCACTGCGCGGCAGCGGGAGATGGGTCTACTAATCCCGACCTCCGAAGTTTATTTCAAAATATCCGATAGATTAACCACAGATTACACGGATTTCACGGATTGAAATAGGTTTCATTGGCAACTTCTCCGAAGTTGCCAATGGTGAGAAAATCCAAACCAAAAAATCCGTGAAATCCGTGAAATCCGTGAAATCCGTGGTTTTCTTTCCCCATTGCAAGAATTCAACTTCGGATTTCGGGCTAATGCACCAGCTCCATGATATCGCGGTAGGGCACCACGCCATGGATGATGTCGTCGGTATCGGTCACCGGCAGGGCGCCAAACCCGTAGTGGGTGAACTTCTCTTTTGCCTCGCTGATAGAGTCACCTTCCTCCAGATAGACAACCTGGGTTGTCATGATATCCGCGAGCGGGGTGCGCGGCTCGGCGATGAGCAACTCCTCCAGACTGACCACCCCCAACAAGCGGTTGTCCGGTGCCACGATGTAGAGATACTTCACGACGTCGGCATCCGCCGCCAGGCGGCGGAAATCGGCGATGACCACGGCGGCCGGGATCTCCGGTGCCAGGCGGATGAAATTGATGGTGGTTAGATCGTTGATGGTGTGCTCGGTGTTTTCGAGAAGTGATTCGATTTTTTCCGTTTCGTCATGCTCCATCAAGTTGAGGATTTCCTCCGCATCGCTGGTTGGCAACACCGCCAGCACGTCGGCGGCCTGCGCCGGGGTCATCTCATCGATCAAATCCGCGACGCGCTCCTTGTCCATGGACGAGATGAGGCTGCGCTGCACCCGCGGCTCCATTTCCTCGAGGGTATCGGAGGCATGCTCGGTATTGAGTTCGTTGAAGATGGCCAGGCGTTGTTCCTCGGAGAGTTCTTCCAGAATGTCGGCCAGGTCCACGGGGTGGATTTCCGGCAACGCCTCCTTGAGGATATTGAGTTTCACGTTGCCCTTGAAGCTGCCGATTTTTTCCGGCAACGGTTGGACATAGGCCCACGAGATGGTCTCCTTCTTGAACATTTCGGCCAGATGATAGACAAAACTCGCCACATAGCGCAGACCCAGCCGTTTGAGCAGGCCATACTTGCTGAAGTCCACGTCGGAGGCGTAGAGCTTGCCGTTGCGCAGCACCAGTTTGACGTCGTAGACGACGTCGATCACATTGTCGTCCAGGTCGATGACTTTCTTGTCAAGAATATGGTCCTTGAGCAGGACCTGTGATTCTTCAGGTTCGCCCTCGAAGGGTGCGATGGCCGGGATATCGAGAATGACCTTGTTGTTGCGCAGCTCGGCCACGCGCTCGAACGGCACCAGCAACGCCTTGTGGCCGAACGGACGGCTCACAATGATGTGGGTCACCTCGGGGATTTTTTCCTGCTCCCTGATGAGCAGGTCATCGAGTTTGCCGACTTTGCGGCCCTGCACGATGACCTTGGCACCGATGAGGTCACTGAGGAAATAACTGGTTTCAGATATGTTAGCGATCGATGTTTTCATGGCGCACCTTGCTTCACAGGAGAGTGATGAACTTATAGAGCAAAAGCCCGACCAGCAGGATCAGGTAAAGGCGCAGGAACAACAGGGAAGCTTTCACCCAGCGGGACATCTCAACGTTGGGCTTGGCGTATTTTTTGTTGATCTCGCGCACCTTGGCGAAGTTATGTGAAAAGAAATCCCGGATCATGGTGGAGGCCTCCTAGGTGAAAAGGTTGGGGAAGAGGGTGCTGATTCCGTAAAGGGTGGAGAGAATGACGATGAGCACCACGATGGAGGAGGTGACGATGTTCTGCCACAGGCTGTTGGTGTATTCGCCCATGGTCTTCTTGTTGTTGAGCAACAAGATCAGAAACACCAGCGCCGCGGGCAACAGGGTGACCGCCACCACTTGCACAAAGAGTGTGATCAACACCAGGGGCGCCTTGGGTATCAACACCACCAACCCGGCGGTGATGAGCGTTATAAAGTAGTTGGCATAGAACCATGGGGCCTCGCGGATCTTGTTGTTGAGCGAGTGCGCCCAACCGAAAACCTCGCCAAAGGCCCAGGAACTGGCCAGCGAGATGCAGATCGCTCCTAACAAACCGGCGTCGAACAACCCGATCGCCATGAAGGTGCCGGCATATTTCTGGGTTTTCATCAAGATTTGCGACGCCTGGGCCGCATCGTCGATGGCGACGCCAGGCAGAATGGTGCCGGTGACAACGACGATGAAGATCGCCACGCCCACGGTCAGGACCGAACCGAGCAGGGTGTCGAGCTTCCCCCAGGGAATGTCCTTTTCCTTCATCCCCTTGTCGACCACCGCGCTCTGTTGGAAAAAAAGCATCCAAGGGGCGATGGTGGTGCCGATGTTGGCCATCAGGAAAAAGAACAGGGTGTTCGTGAAGCCGCCCGGCGGCATGTGGGGGATGAGTCCGGTGTGAACGATGTCATGCACCGACGGTTGGACCATGAAAGCGGCGGGAATGTAGATCAGGTTGACCGCACAAAAAACCAGCGCGATTTTTTCCCACGTCCAATAGCGGCCGTTGACCACCATGATGCCCATCAGGACGCAGACGCCGAGCACGGTGAGCCATGGCGGGACGCCGAAGATGCGGAGCGCCGAGGTCATGCCGATGAACTCGGTGACCAGGGTCAACCAGTTGACAAGCATCAGGTCGAGCAGGGAAAACCACCCCCAAAAGGCGCCGAAGCCGGCGAAGATGGCCTCGCCGTGGCCGCGCTTGGTGACGGCCCCCAGCCGGACGGTCATTTCCTGGACGTAGTAAGCGACCGGGATGAGGAAAACCAGGAACCAGATGAGGTGATAGCCGTATTTGGCACCGGTGGCGGCATAGGTGGTGATGCCGCCGGCATCGTTGTCGGCCACCATCACCACAATCCCCGGGCCGGAGAGCAGGAAGAACAGCTTGAGCGCCTTCCAGAAGCGCCGGAAGCCGTAATACATCTGCGAGACATTGAGCATCGGTTTGCTGGGAATTGCCATTTTCGGGTGGCCGCGCACGGAAACGCCAGTCATCCGCTACACTGGTTGGGGAGAAGGAATTCTTTCGGGGGCGGTTATGGACGGCATCGCTGCGCCTGTCAAGGGATGGGCAGAGGATCCGGGCGGAAACCCCTGCGGCGGTCCTTCTTGAGCTGGACAGAAAACCGCGGCCCACCCATTCTTCGCGCATGGCGATTTTCGTGTATCCCTCAGTCAATTCACTGCAGGCAGTTCCTGTGGAGGAATTTGGCGTGGCGCTGACGGACAACGTCGTGTGGATCGATCTGTTAAAAGGGACGCCCGAGGAAGTGGCGGCGGTGGAGAAAGCCCTTGGCATCGCGCTGCCCACGCGGGAGGAAATGCGCGAGATCGAGAGCACCAGTCGCTTGTATTGTGAGGACGGGGCGCGGTTCATGACCACCTCGCTGCTCTACAGCACGGAATCGGATGCGCCAGAATCCACGGAAGTGAGTTTTGTGTTGGTGCGGCGGTTTTTGCTCACGATCCGGGATGTGGAGCCGCAGAGTTTCCGCCAGACTGCGGCATTGTTTGCGCGGCGGACGAGTGTGACGCGCGACCAGGTGTTCATCACCTTGATCGAAACCATTATTGACCGGCAGGCGGACTTCTTGGAGCGGCTCTCCAAGGAGACCGAGGAACTCTCGCAGCGGATATTCCGCAGACTGCCGCAGGCCAAGGAGTCGGAAAGCCACTTGCGGGAAGCCATCTTCCAACTCGGGCGCAGCGGCAACCTCATCGCACGCGAACGGGACTGCATTGTCTCGCTCTCGCGGCTGGTTCAATATGCGGGCCACGAGGATTTTGACGATGGCGGCGAGGGTCCGGTGTCCCCGATTTATCCGCGGCTCAAACCGGTGTCACGGGACTTGCAATCGCTCTCGGAGTTTGCCGGATTCCTCTCCAGCAAGGTGAATTTCATGTTGGATGCGACCCTTGGGTTGATCAACATCGAACAAAATGCGATCGTGAAAATCTTCTCGGTAGCGGCGGTGATTTTCCTGCCGCCCACCTTGGTGGCGAGCATTTACGGCATGAACTTCGCCTATCTGCCGGAAAAAGACTGGCACTATGGCTATCCGTTTTCCATCTGCCTGATGATCATCTCGGTGCTCGTCCCGTTTTGGTTCTGCCGGCGCAAGGGCTGGCTGTAGGTTATGTTAGAGACTGGTGAAACGGGTCCTTGTCCGTGAGGGAAAGCACAAAAGCGCAAAGAAGATCGATGGTGTGGGCGATGTCATCGAGGTGGGCGGTCTCCACCACCGAGTGCATGCAGCGCAGCGGCAACGAGACCAAGGCGCTGGGAATGCCCTCGCGACTGGTGAAAATTTTGTCGGTGTCGGTGCCGGTGAAGCGACTGCTGGCCTCATGTTGGATCGGGATTTTTCCGGCGGTGGCCACCTCGATGAGGCGTTTGACCACCTTGGGGTGATTGGCGGTGCCATGGGTGACGGTGGGACCGCCGCCGAGTTTGACGCTGCCGGTCTTGGCCGGTTCGAGGCCGGGAGTGTCCGTGGCATGGGTGACGTCGAGGCAAATGCACAGATCCGGCCTGATGCGGAAGGCGGCCATCATCGCGCCGTGACCGCCGATTTCCTCTTGAATGGCGTTGAGGCACACCAGCGTGAAGACCGGTTTTTTCTTTGAGCCGGCGAGGCGCTTGAGCACCTGGGCGATGATGTAGCTGCCGATCCGGTTGTCGAGGGCACGGCCAACGAGGCGCTTGTGGGCGAGTTCGAGCGGACCGTCCTGATAGACCGCAGGATGGCCGACGCGCAGGCCGAGGTCCGCGACCTCGGCGGGGTTGGAGGCACCGACATCGACCCACAAATCATGCACCGCCGGGGCTTTTTCGCTGCCGTGGTCGTCGCGGCGCAAGTGGATGGCGGTGTTGCCGATGATGCCGGAGACCGGTCCCTTATCGCCGAGCAGGGTGAGGCGGCGGCCCCTTGCGGTGGCGGCGTCCGAGCCGCCCACGCGGTCGATGCGCAAAAAGCCCTTGTCGTCGATGTGTTTGATCATGTAGCCGATCTCATCAGCATGAGCCGCGAGCATGATCGAACGCGCGGAGGTGCCGGGGAGCGTCGCCCACGTCGAGCCATAGGCATCGCAGGCAAGCTCCGCAGCATGGGGACGGAGCCAAGCCGCCCACACCCGCTGGCCGGGCATTTCAAAACCGGTGGGACTG
>Ga0194060_10001943_pt1 | contig 14772 bp, 13 predicted proteins | sample SepL225m_MetaG_FD_163427 | JGI IMG/M metagenome (GOLD analysis project Ga0194060, IMG submission 163427) | Anoxic zone freshwater microbial communities from boreal shield lake in IISD Experimental Lakes Area, Ontario, Canada - Sep2016-L222-5m | ecosystem: Environmental > Aquatic > Freshwater >... | reverse complement strand
GCGCTGGAGCAAGCGGATGGCAACGCGGCCCGCCGAGACGAACACCACGGCGAACGCCCACGCGGCCACGGCGATGAAGCGCGATTCGAACAGGACGCGCGAGAAGAAGAGGATGGCGAACACGGCGGCCATGGCGGCGGAGCAGGCGAGGAGGACGCGGGAAAGCTCGGAGGCGATGCGGCGCGGGTGCGTCGCGTACAGCCCGGCCACGGCGAACACGGCGATCCACACGAACGCGATGGGGACCACGACGGCCACGTATCGCTCGAGCGTCATGTCGAAGATGACTGGGCGCACGCTCGTGAAGGCGGGAAGGAACCGCGCGTAGAACGCCGCGATCCCGGCGGCCAGGAGCGCGAGGTAATCGAGCGGGACGAGCGCGAGCGTGAACGCGAGTTCGGATCGTTTCATATCGCTCGTATCCTAGCAAAAGACCCCGCTTTTGGCGAGGTCCTTTGCTGTCCGTGGAAATGCCTGTAAGCCGAATCTTGTCTGCCCGGCATTGCTGCCGAGGAGATGGCAATCTCTCTGATCCGTACGTTGCCGCACGGCTTTAGCGAACTACCAAATTTGTTCTTGCACCGGGAAGGGTTTGCCACGTCACCACGTTGCCATGGGACGAACGCCGTAGCCCTTGCGGACATCGACGTACTTTTCACGTTTCACCGACGCTCCGCGTCGGAAGATCCAAGATTCAAGAACGCAAGACCCAACATTGGTTTCTTGTTCTTCTTGATTTTTGCATCTTCCGGCGCGGGGCGCCGGCTAGTATTGTCTCTGTGGTACTTTCCCTAGGTTTGGCATCCGGTTCCAAAGCGTGAATTGCTCCAACGCCTCGATCCCCGATACGTATGCCTGGCCGCCGTTAGCGGCTTTCCAACCCGACTTGCGTCGGATCACAGTCTGCCTTGCGACAAACCGGGTGTTCGGACTTTCCTCGCGTCCCTTGCGGGAAACGTAGCCATCCGGCATTCCGCGGACATCGGGAGTATGCCAGATTTTTGACGAAAGGTCAAGCATGAAACGAGGGTCGCGCGTTGACAGCACCGTCATTTTCTGGTATGATACACGGCCTTGCCGTTGAAATGGGTTTGACGGTTTTGGGCAAAAAAATGGGGGGTAAATGGATTTTTCTCGCATGCACGACATGACGGATGGACATCAGGCGGGTTCCGTTCTGTGCGGAGGCAGGCATGGCCACGTCGCATCGGTCGCGATCGTGGACGTCAGCGACGTCATTCCGCGCGTCGAGCGGTCGGGACGCGTCGCGTTCGGCTACCCCGTTTCCATCTTGTATGGGATCGACGAGAATGGCTCGAGGCTCTGTGCGTGCCTCTCCATGCAGATCGGCGGCGAGTCGGTGGAAATCGCGTTCGCGCCTGTCGGCGAATTGCCGTCTCCGAGCGCTCAGCGCGTCCTGATGTTCCACACGGGTCTTTCCATCGGGGATGCGGCGACGCTCTATCTCGCCTGCGTCCCGGACCGCATCAAGCGGTCCGTCCGCGATTCGGGCATTGCGATCTAGTCACCAACAACGCACCGCCGATCTCGGCCATGGAGAAGCAATGGACCAAATGAACAGAACGGCGCAGGACGTCTTCGCCAGCTTCCGGGCCATGAGCGCCGAGGAGCTCGTCGCGTACATGGCGGGAAACGTCCCCGGGATGGGCGGCATCCTGCGCGACGCCGCCGAACGGATGGGGGAGACGGACTTCCTCACGTTCTGCATCTTCACGCCAACGGGGGCGGAGCTCGTGTGGCAGTGGATTCGCTGGGCCGTCCTGTGCGGAATCCCGGACGCCTCGTTCCACTCGTTCGCGATGTCGAGGCGCGCGGCGCTCGTGACGAACCGTCGCGGCAAGCCGACACCCGACTGAAACCCAAAAGCCGACCCACGCTGGGCCGGCCTTTTTCTTTAAGCTCGCCGTTCTGCCTCGCGATAAACGGTTGACCTGTGAATGATTGCGATGACAATCACCTGTTTCCCCGCGATGTGAAAGACGACCCGATAGTCGCCGACGCGAAGCTTGCGATGGCCCTTGAGCGACTGTCGCAGCGGAATGCCGAACAGCTCAGGCTGCGTGACCAGCTTTTCCTCGATGGCGGATTTAATCCGTCGTCTCGTCGTCGGATCAAGCGAAGGAATGTCGTCGCGAACGACGGCCGGGTGATAGGCAACCTCGTAGCTCATACCCAGGCGTCGGCGTGCGAGACGGGCTTGAACGGCTTGCGTTCCCGTTCCTTGGCGACGGCAAGCAGGGAAGCGTCCTCGTCGATCTCGATCGCGAGGCGGACGAGATCCAGCGTCTTCGTCGTCACGGACATCTGGTCGCGTGCCGCCAGCCGAGTCAGCACGCGGTTCATCGTCGTCGGAATCGTGAGATGGATGCGGGATTTGGTTGAGGGCATATATCGACAGAGTAGCTCTAAAGTGACTCTGTGTCAAACGAAACGGCCGGCTCGCAAACGAACCGGCCTCTTTCTTTTCCTACAGCGTCACCCCGACCCTCTGGCGAACCTTGTTCATCTTGAACGCGGCCATGCCCTTCGCCTTTTCCGCTCCCTCCGCGAGGATGCGCTTGAGCTCGGTCTCGTCGGCGGCGAAGTTGAGGATGCGGCCGCGGATGGGGCCGAGATACTCGACGACGGCCTCCGCGAGGTCCTTCTTGAAATCGCCGTATCCCTTGCCGACGTATCCGAGCTCGATCGACTCGATCGTGCGTCCCGTCGCGACGGAGAACAGCGTGAGGAGGTTCGTGATGGCCGGGCGGTTGCGGTCGGTGCGGATCTCGGTGCCGGAGTCGGTTACCGCGGACATGATCTTCTTGCGGATCGTGTCGGCGTCGTCGGTGAGCGCGATGTAGCTCTTCGCGCTCGGGGCGGACTTGCTCATCTTCTTCGTGCCGTCGTCGAGCGCCATGATGCGCGCGCCCTCGGCCCGGATCTTCGGCTCCGGGACCACGAACGTCTCGCCGAACTGCTTGTTGAACCGAATCGCCAAATCGCGCGCGAGTTCCACGTGCTGCTTCTGGTCCTCGCCCACCGGAACGATCTCGGTGTCGTACATCAGGATGTCGGCCGCCATCAGAATCGGATACGTGAACAGCCCGACGGTAGGGGACTCGCCCTTCGCCGACTTGTCCTTGAACTGCGTCATCCGCTCGGCCTCGCCCATCTTGGCAACGCACTGCAGGATCCATGCAAGTTCCATGTGCTCCGCGATCCGCGACTGCTGGAACAGGATCGTCTTCGCCGGATCGATCCCGCACCCAAGGTACGTCGCCGCCGCCGACAGGATGTTCTTCCGAAGCTCCTTCGGATCCTGCGGCATCGTGATCGCATGGTAGTCCACGATCATCATCATGAGCTGCGTGGTGTCCTGAAGCGCAACGGCGGGCTGTACGGCCCCGATGTAGTTGCCAATGTGGAGAAAGTTGGTGGGCTGGAGCCCGGTGAGGGATCGTTTCATATGGGGGAGGGGGTCAAAGGTGTCGAAGGGGTCAAGGGGATCGAGGGAGTTTCCGGGGGCGAGACCCTCTTCCTTTTTAGACCAAGCATTAGCTGATTTAGTAGGTAACCTGTCCTTCTTCGTTGGGATTCCAAGGAAACGTACTGTTGTTCCGTAAGGTAGCTCAGATCCGTGGAAATTTCAATGAGTACGGCGCATTCTTGGATGGATCCGTCCGCAATGTTTAAAAATCTGAGATAGTCCGCTAGCGAACTCTTTGCTCGACCTTCGACAATGTTCGCCTCGACGGACACGCTGGCTCTCCGTAGCTGCGAGGTAATTCCAAAGCGTTCATGCGATGGAAACTCTTCCGTAACTCGATAGACGAGTAATGTTAGCGCGTGCGCTTCTCGCCATGCGATGATCTCGTGATACGGCTGTTTCATCTTCTCCATACGAAAAGGGGATTCGACTCACGCATGATATCGAACCCCCTTACGTTTGGCCAGGTATTTATCGGTATCCTTTGGTTCCCCTGATCCCTTTGACCCCCTCGATCCCTTCGAAACCCTTCCCTTACACCTCCATGATCACCGGAACGATCATCGGGCGCCTCTCCATCCTCGCGAACAGGAAGTTTCCAACCTCGTCGCGGACCTTGTCGCGCAATCCGGCCGGATCGACCGCGTTGCCGCCGTTGCTCGCAGACAATGCCTTCGAGACGATCGTCGTGATCGCGTCGTTTATCTCGGTCATGTCCTTCTGGAAGATGAATCCGCGGCTCGTGATGTCGGGCGTGCCGACCACGCGCAGGGTCTTGGCGTCGAACTTCACGACGACGACCACCATGCCGTCCTCGGACAATTCCTTGCGGTCGCGGAGAACCACCTGGCTGACGTCGCCCACGCCGAGACCGTCGACGAACACGTGCTCGGCCGGGATCTTTTCCTTCGTGAGGCGTCCGCCTTCTTTCCAGAACTCCATCACCTGGCCGTTGTCGACGACGAAGACGTTCTCTTCCTTGATGCCCATCGAGTACGCGACCGACGCGTTCTCGCGGAGCATGAAGTGGTTGCCCTCGATCGGGACGTAGTAGCGCGGCTTGGTGAGCGCCAGCAGGAGCTTGATGTCCTCCTTGTAGGCGTGGCCGCCGGCGTGGACGTCCATGATGTCCTTGTGGATGACCGTGGCGCGCTTGCGGTAGAAGATGTCCTTCAGGCGCTGCACCGCGTTCTCGTTGCCCGGGATGACCGAGGACGAGAACACGACGGTGTCCGTCGGGTCGATCTTGATGGCGCGGTGCTCGTCGGTGGCGATGCGGTTGAGCGCGGCGTTCTTTTCGCCCTGGGCGCCGGTGCACACCACGACCACGCGGTTCTGCGGGACGGAGTCGATCTGTTCCATTGTGATGAGCGTGGACGTCGACACCTTGATGTACCCGAGCTCCTTCGCGATCTCGACGTTCGTCTTCATGGAGAACCCGTCGAGCACCACCTTCTTGCCGAGGCGCTCCGAGATCTCGATGATCTGCTTCACGCGGGAGAGCAGGGAGGCGAACGTTCCGAAGATGATGCGGCCCTTGGCCTTCTCGATGATGCGCTCCAGCTCCTCGCCGATGACCTTCTCGGACACCTGGTGGCCGGAGTTCATCGAGTTGGTGGAGTCGCCCATGAGGCAGAGGACGCCCTTCTTGCCGAGGTCGGCGATGCGCTGGAAGTCGGCGTGCTCCGTTCCCGTCGGGTGGAAGTCGAACTTCCAGTCGCCGGTGTGCAGGACCGTTCCCACCGGTGTCTCGACGACGATGCCGGCGGAGTCCGGGATGTTGTGGTTGATGTGAAAGAAGGACACCTTGAACTGGCCGAGCTGCAGCACGTCGGTGATCTTGGTCACCTTGATGTTGAGCGGGCGCGTCTGGAAGTCGGTCTGGCGGCGCTTGATGATGGCCGCGCCCACCGGGAGGGCGAAGATCGGCGGGTTGCCGATGAACGGCACGGTGTGCGGGATGGCGCCGATGTGGTCGTAGTGGCCGTGCGTGATGATGACGCCGCGGATGTTCTTCTCCTTGCCCTTCAGGTACGTCATGTTCGGGATGATGTAGTCCACCCCCGGCATCTCCTCGTTCGGGAACTCAAGCCCGAGGTCGATGATGATGATGTCGTTCTTGTACTCGAGAAGCGTGCAGTTGCGGCCCACCTCCTCGGCGCCGCCGAGCACGATGACGCGCAGCTTGTCGCCGTTCGGCGCGGAGTGCGTGGTCGTGGAGACGACGCGGGCCGGGGCGGGGGACGACGGGGCCGCCTTCTTGAATATTTTGCCGCGGAACTTGTCGAAGCTGCTCTGGGCGGCCGGCGCGTTCGCGGCGGGCGCGGCCTGCTTCGGGACGGGCTGCTGCGTGGGTCGCGCCGCCTGCTGCGGTCGCGGTGCCTGTGGCTGCCTCGGCGGCATCGGCGGGCGGACGGGAATCGTGGGGATGCGCGGCGTCTTCGGACGCTGGATCGGCGTGTCAATCATAAAGAGTCTTTGAGTGGTTGAGTCATTGAGTCGTTAAGTCGAACAGCCCGGAATGATAATAAACAAATCAATCAAGGACTCAGCGACTCAGCGACTCAATGACTCTAGGTTAATTTCCTTCCACGCGATATTTACGGAGGACGCGACCAGGCATCGTGTCCTTGAAAAAATCACCTGGTGCATGTGGAGAGACTCGAACTCTCAAGCCCGTGAAGGCACAGGCTTCTGAGACCTGCGCGTATACCATTCCGCCACACATGCGTAATGAAAGTTGCGTAAACCACTTTACGCAACTTTCCAATGATTTCTATCTCAGTGCTTTCTTGGTCTTAGTGTACCACGTTTCGATTTCCGCGAAACGGTCCGCGGGGGAGATGATCCGGTCGATGTGGACGTTCCTGATCTTCGTGGCGATCGCGTAGGCGTACGTGGACTGGTAGAGGAACACGGCCGGGACGTCCGCGGCCAGGAGGTCCTGGAAGTCTCGGTATGCCTTGGCGCGGTCGTCGGGATTCGTAGCCTTCCTGGCGGTCTCCAGCAGGGTGTCGACGTTGCGATTCGCGTAGAGTGCAAAGTTTAACCCATTTTCCTTTGTTTGGGAAGAGTGCCAGAACGGATACGGGTCCGGGTCGATTCCGAGGAGCGTTCCGGTGAGCAGGATTTGGTAGCTTTTGGGTTGGATCACGTCGGAGTAGAAACTATCGTTTTCCACCGGCTTTACGTCTGTTTTGATGCCGATCGCGTTCAGTTCCGAGGCGATTATCTCGGCCGCGCGGACAAATTCGGGGTTCTGGACGGTGGTGATGGTGACGGCCAGCTCGTTCGGCGTTCCGTCCTTCGGGGCCTTTGCGAGCTGTCGCACGGTCGCGCCGTCGGGAAGGGCATAGCCGGCGTCCTGGAGCGTCTTTCCCGCGGCGGCCGCGTCGAACGAGATCTTGGCCACGTCCGGGTCCTCGCCGAGCATTCCCGGTAGAATCGGAGCGTCGATGGTCCGTCCGTGCCCGTTCAGCACGTCGCTCACGAGCTTGGCCTTGTCCACCGCCTGGGCGATGGCCGTGCGGACCGCCTTGTCCTTCAGCGATGCGTTGGACGTCTGGTTGAAGTAGATCGCGACCTCGCGGGGGAGGTCGGGGTGGAGGAGCGTGACCGCGCGGATCGCCGACACCTCGTTCTCCATGTCTCCCGGGACGAAGCTCACGCCCTCTACGTTCTTGTTCTCAAGCGCGTGGACCGCTTCCGTCGCGCTGGCGTAGAACTTGAAGACAAGCTTCTGAAGCTTCGGCGCGTCGCCGTAGTAGGACGGGTTGCGCTCGAGGGTGTAGGAAAGGATGTTGCCCGCCTTGTCCTTCGCGAACTCGGCGAACTTGTACGGGCCGCTGCCGACCGCCTCGAGGTTGCGCGAGGCGAGCGGGGTGTTGCGCGCCGCGATGTCGCCCCAGATACCCGCGGGAAGGATACCGACGGTGAGCGTGGAGAGGAACGGCGCGAACGGCTCGTCGAGCGCAAACGCCACGGTCTTCTCATCGACCTCGGAAACCGTCACTCCGCGGAAGCTTACCGCGAGCGGCGAGCGGTACTGCGGGTCCTGGATCGCCTCCACCGTGAATACCACGTCTCGTGCCCGAACGGCCTCACCATTTTGAAACGTCGCGTCGTCGCGAATCCTGATCGTGTATGTTTTTCCGTCGTCGGACACCTGGACGTCGGACGCGAGGTCGTTCACGAGGCCGTTCTTCTGGTCCCACTTCACGAGCCCCGAGTACACCAGTCCCGCCAGGTCCGTGTCCACGTCGGACGCCGACGCGTACAGCGGGTTCACGAACTGCGGCTCGCCGATGAGCGCCTCCGTATAGTCGCCGCCGACCGCCGGAATGTCGACGCGGTGCGTGACGACGTACCAGGTGGCAAGGGAACCGAGCGACAGCACGCATGCCGCGATCGCCCCGAGCAGAACCTTCCTTTCCCCGAGCGTCAGCACCCGCGGAAGCTGCTTCCACTGGCTGAGGCTAGGCAACCCCGCGCCCTTGTGGGCGGAGAGCACCTGGAGAAAGGCGAGGTTCCTTTTTGGTTGGTGGGGTTTGAAAGGGTTTGTGGGCACAGGGTCGTGCGGGATTTGCGAATAACGAATTTGTTACTAAATTGCGTATGACACGAATGGGTGCGAACGTTACGAATACGTTACGTTCGTTACAATTCGCAACATATGCAATTTAGTAACAAATTCGTTATTCGCAAATCCCGCACCTCAGCAATCTCTTATACCAATGCGTTCGCCAAACTCACTCCGAAGAATAGAATTGCGATCACAATGGTGCCCTGGAACAGGCGCTTCTCAACTCCGCGCTTGGTGCGGTAGACGTTGCCTTCGCCGCCGAAGGACGCGCCGAGGCCGGCGCCGCGGGCCTGGAGAAGAATCGACGTGACGAGCAGGGCGGCGAGAATGAGCTGGGAGACGTTGAGGATCTGGTCGGTGTTGAAGGTCATACGATACAAGTTCATGTGTAGGCGAATTGCCAAGAAACTATCAGATATAAGCTTTTTCGTCAATGTGGCCTCCCCATGATATACTTTCCGAAAGAAAGAAGCTATGCCAGACATCGACCTTCTCGCGCACCCGCACCGCAACGTCATCGGCGTCCTCGCGACGGTGGTCGTTTTGGGAATCGTCTGCGGATTTTCCTGGCGCGTGTATCATTTCGCGTCGCTCATCCAATCGGGCACGCTGACCGAGGCCGACCTGGCCTTCGCGAAGAACGTGACGTCGAGCGGGAAGATCGCGAATGCCCCGCTTCCGACGGGCACCGTCGACGTCACGAGCGCCACGGCGCCGTCCCTCGGAAAGAAGGATGCCAAGCTCACCATCGTCGAGTTCGCCGATTTCGGCTGCCCGTTCTCGCGCGAGGAAAGCTTCGTCGTGCACGCCCTCGCCCTGGCGTATCCCGACACGGTCCGCTTCGAGTACCGCGACTTCCCGATCGACGAGCTCCACCCCATGGCCACCGCCGCGTCCGAGGCGGCCAGGTGCGCGAACGAGCAGAACCGGTTCTGGGACTACCACGACAAGATATACGCCAACCAGGATACCCTTGCCGACGAGTCCTTCCCCCGGTTCGCCGCCGAGCTCAACATGAACGTCGGGGAGTTCAACCGCTGCCTCGCCAGCGACCGCAACTTGCCGAAGATCCAAGCGGACGTTGAGGCGGGCGTCGTCGCGGGAGTCCGCGGAACCCCGACGTTCTTCTTCAACGGAGTCCGCGTCCCCGGAGCGATCCCGGAGGACACGTTCAAAAAGCTGATCGACCGATTCTTGTCACCCACGACCTAGCGTATGAGATTCCAGAGACTGATCGCGGTCCCGATGTTGCTGGTGGCATTGTTTGGGTTTGCGGCGCCGGTGGCGAGGGCGGATACGACCGCGTGCTTTTGTAACGTTACGGACGTCGGGGCAACGAAGATCGAGGGCGCTACGGATTCAACGACGTGTAAAAGCAAGTGCCTGGCAGCATATCCAAGCACTCTTGCCGCGAATCCATCCCTCTGGGCATTGGATCCGACGGGGTATCCGCCGGCGATTCTGCAGTGCTGGGCCAAGGAAACGGCCTGCACGGGACTGGGAGGGGTCTACTCGAAGGGAGACCAGCCGGCGGAGTGCCTGCCGGGGTCGCATTACTGCTACGCGGGCGACAACCTGATGACCACCCTCAACGTATCGATTCCAACCCCGAACGGTGACGTCACGCAGGTGGTCAATCTCGCGGATTACCTTGGCGTCATCTATGACTTCTTGATGGGTTTCGCCATGACGATAACCATCGTTCTCATGATGATCGGCGGCATCCGATACGTGATGGGCGCGTCGTCCGGAGACGTCGGAAAGGCCAAGGCCATGATCAAGAACGCGGTCGAGGGGTTCGTCCTCCTTATGTTCGCGTACGTCATCCTCTATACGGTAAATCCGCAATTGCTAAGGCTCCAGGTTCCGAAGCTCCCGAAGCTGCGCGCGGTTCATATCACCGCGGGCGACGAGTCATGCGAATTCTTGCTCGGCGACAACGTGGTGAGCGTCCAGGGCGAGGCGGACGAGTACACGGGAGACGGCGGCTATGTCGTGAAGTACACGGGAGCCGAGGCGTGCGGAACGTCGGGCGAAGTGATCTCAGACCCGGCCGGCGTCGCCGTGGCCGCGGGAACGACGTGCGACTTCGTCACATGCCCGTCGGCCGGCCAGTCGTGCTTCAAGCCGACGTCTGGGAAGTCGGGATGCCATACGTGCGAGGAACTGACCATGATCAACGCAAACCCCTACATTCCTCCGTCCGAGGACGTCTGTTCCAATTTCATCTATCCGCCGGGCAACGTCGCGGGGGCGTCGGTCGCCGGCCTGACTCAATGTATCCTGACGCACGACTCCGACCTTTCCAATTTTCCACCGACGGATATTGGAACGCAGACGATTGGAAACTGCGCAAAGATGGAGATCAACTGCACGAGTGTCACGTCCTGCCTCGGGTATGACAGCGTGTTGCTGAAGAACGCGGATGAAAATGCTTGTTTGAGTACCCTCTACGGTTCTGATACTCAGTTTTCAGATACGTGTGTCTCCGATCCGTGCAAGGTTGCACCCTCGGGTCAGTCATGCGTGGTCATGGGATTGCCGGGTATTACAAGTACGGCCGGTCAAAGTTGCGTAAATTCTGGTTTCCGAAACGCGCTTGTCATCGACATGCAGTCAGCGGACGGGTATTCCGCGTTGCTGAACTCTGGCCAGACTTTGACTTCGGGTGCATCCTGGTTGAGTCTGTTTGCCTCCAGTACAGAAAATGCAGGAAAATTCGCAGCTTGGTTTACCGCAGAGTCATTAAGGAATTTGATGGATAAAAACGGAGATTATCCGACAGGCGCGGATTTCAAAAATGCCACGTGCAATTTTGAATAGTTAATGTCAACGAAACGCGGCCCGTTTAAACGGGCCGCGTTTCGTTTTCCTCCCCCGCGTTTCCTTGACCCTCGCTCCTTCCCGTGGTAGCATCGCAATCGCTTTATCGTGACGTGATTTTTTGACGCTATGGGACAGGAATTCATTTCGGTTCGGGGGGCGCGGGCGCATAATTTGAAGAACGTTTCGGTGGACATTCCGAAGAATAAGTTCGTGGTCGTCACGGGGCTTTCCGGATCGGGAAAATCCTCGCTCGCGTTCGACACGATCTACGCGGAAGGGCAGCGGCGGTACATGGAGTCTTTGTCGTCGTACGCGCGCCAGTTTCTTGAGCTGCAGGACAAGCCGGACGTGGATGAAATCCTTGGGCTCTCGCCGACGATCGCGATCGACCAGAAGTCCTCGTCGCACAATCCGCGCTCGACCGTCGGGACGGTCACCGAGATCTATGATTTTTTGCGCGTCCTCTTCGCGCGCGCCGGCGTTCCGCACTGCCCGAAGTGCGGCGATCCCGTTTCCGAGCAGACGCTCGACCAGATCGCGGCGAGGCTCGAAGGCGGGACGAAGGTTGCTGGGAATCCCGTGCTGTTGCTTCTTGCTCCGGTCGTGCAGAACCAGAAGGGCGAGCACAAGCAGGTTCTTGTCGCGGCCATGAACGCGGGATTTTCGCGCGTGCGGTTCGACGGATTATTGATGGACATTGAGGAGGCGATTTCGATGAAGAAGGACAAGAAGAAGGATCACACCGTCGAGGTCGTGGTCGCGGAGATCGACTCGAAGAAGAACGCGCTGTCCATCAAGGACTGCGCGAAGAAGGCACTCGAGTACGGCAATGGGAACCTGATCGCGCTCAATGACGACAACGGCGACGAGACCTCGTTCTCGCAGTCGTTTTCCTGCGCGCGCTGCGGGACCACGCTGCCGAAGCCGGAGCCGCGCCTGTTTTCGTTCAACTCCCCGTTCGGCGCGTGCGTCGACTGCACGGGCCTCGGCATCAAGCTGGTGCTCGAGCCCGACCTCGTGATCCCGAACCGCCGCCTGACCTTCGCCGAGGGAGCCGTCCGCCCGTGGACGCGCATCGCCGGGAACCAGACGAGCTATCTTCGGTTGCTCGAGGCGGTCGGCAAGAAGCACAAGTTTTCCATCGGCGTCCCGGTCGAGAAGATCGCGAAGGACAAGCTCGATTTGATCCTGAACGGAACCGGCGACGACGTGTACGCGTTCGACGGCGGGGAGGTCACCTTCCCGGGAGTCCTCGCGCAGCTGGAGGCGAAGTACAAGGAGACCGATTCGGAGTACGTCCGCCACGAGCTGGAGGGATACATGCGCACGATGCTGTGCCCGGGATGCGGAGGACGCCGCCTCAAGCCGGAGGTGCTCGCGGTGAAGATCGGCGACAAGAACATCTCGGACGTGGTGAACATGGCGATGGAGGACGTGCTTGCGTTCTTTGAGCCGTACGTTTTGAAACGGTCGAAGGACGGGGTGAAGATCGAAAAGAAAAAGAAGGAGGGGAAGGACGACGGAAAGAACTTTGGCGACCTGTCGCCCGAGGCAGCCATGATCGTCGAGCGCGTCGCGAAGGAAATCGTCGCGCGCCTGTCGCAGCTCATGGACGTTGGAGTCGGATACCTGACGCTCGACCGCGCGGCAATGACATTGTCCGGCGGAGAGGCGCAGCGCGTTCGTTTGGCGACGCAGCTCGGATCGTCGCTCTCGGGCGTGATCTATATCCTCGACGAGCCGTCCATCGGACTGCATCCGCGCGACAACGACCGGCTGATCGAGACGATGAAGAAGCTGCGCGACGTGGGAAACTCGGTGATCGTGGTCGAGCACGACCAGGCCGTGATCGAGGCCGCGGACTACGTGTTCGACGTGGGTCCGGGGGCCGGCGAGTACGGCGGCGAGATCATCGCGGAGGGAACGCCGGCGCAGATCCTAAAGGACAAGGACTCGCTCACGGGCCAGTACCTTTCCGGTAAGAAGGAAATCGCGCTTCCGAAGGCGTACCGCAAGGGCAACGGCAAGAAGCTCACGATCGTGGGCGCGAACGCGTTCAACCTGAAGAACCTCGACGTGGAGATTCCGCTCGGCAAGCTGGTGTGCGTCACGGGCGTTTCGGGATCGGGAAAGTCCACGCTCATCCTCGACATTCTCGGCAAGGCGCTGTCGCGACATTTCTACCGCGCCAAGCTGTACCCGGGAGCGCACAAGATGATCAAGGGGTTGGAAAACATCGACAAGGTGGTCGCGATCGACCAGAGCCCGATCGGACGAACTCCGCGGTCCAACCCGGCGACGTACACGGGCGTGTTCACCGCGGTGCGCGACCTGTTCACCGAGGTTCCGGAATCCAAGATGCGCAACTTCGACGCGGGCAAGTTCTCCTTCAACGTGAAGGGCGGCGGCCGCTGCGAGCCGTGCGCCGGGGAAGGGGTGCGCCGCATCGAGATGCAGTTCATGCCCGACGTGTACGTGGACTGTCCGGAATGTCACGGCACGCGCTACGTCGCGGAAGTTCTCGACGTGCACTACAAGGACAAGAACATCTCGGACGTCCTCAACTTCACGGTCGAGGAGGCCCGCCGGTTCTTCGCCGACCAGCCGATGATCTTCGACAAGCTGAACATCCTCCACGAGGTCGGCCTCGGCTACATTCGTCTCGGACAGTCCGCGACGACGCTCTCGGGCGGAGAGGCCCAGCGCGTGAAGCTCGCGACGGAACTGAGCCGCCGCGCCACGGGCAAGACGCTCTACATCCTCGACGAGCCGACGACGGGACTTCACTTCGAGGACATCAAGCGCCTCCTCGGCGTGCTCCAGCTGCTCGTCGACAAGGGCAACTCGGTCCTCATCATCGAGCACAACCTCGACGTCATCAAGACCGCCGACTGGCTCATCGACATGGGCCCGGAAGGAGGCATGAAGGGCGGCAAGCTCGTCGCGCAAGGGACGCCGAAGGAGGTTGCGAAGGTGAAGGAGTCTCTGACGGGGCAGTATTTGAAGAAGATTTTGTAGGAGGGGCAGATAGGAAATTGGATATCACAATTTGTGATATCCAATTTGATTTAGGGCTGTTTCATTGCTGGGTGCAGATAAAAATTGGATATCACAATTTGTGATATCCAATTTGTCTGGGGAAGATATCCACATTGAAACGATTGACAATTCGTCGAAAATCTGATGAAATGAAGATAGAGAAATGAAGTCCCCACAAACGGTGTGGGGATTTTATTATTTTTTCCAAACGTATGAAAAATGAAGAACTGATGGTTCCCATGACGGTGATCGAAGGAAAAATATTCCTGCTTCGCGGTCAAAAGGTCATGATCGATCGCGATCTCGCGCAATTGTACGGGGTGTCGACGATGGTTTTGAACCAGGCAGTGAAGCGCAATCGCGAGCGGTTTCCGACGGACTTTTTGTTTCAGCTGACGAAACAGGAGATGGAACACTGGAAGTCGCAGGTATCCGTCACGGTTTCGGACCGCATGGGTTTGCGCAAGCCATTCGTCGTCTTCACCGAGCTCGGTGTCGCCATGCTCTCGAGCGTCCTTCGCAGCCCGCGCGCCATCGCGGTCAACATCCAGATCATGCGCACCTTCTCCCGCCTCCGAGAAATGCTCGCCGAGAACGACGACCTGCGTCGCAAGGTCGAGGCGCTCGAGAAGCAGTACGACGAGAACTTCAAGATCGTTTTCGACGCGATACGGAACATGATCTCGGATGATGCGGCGGGGAAAAGCGAGATTGGGTTTCGAGCGGAATAAAAAGGGTAAGTACTAAGTTTTGCCACCAAGTTTGAGGACAAGGCCGACCAGCAGGTCGGCCTTTTGGTCGTCCGTCGAGCGGCGGTGGTTGTACCGCCAGGCGA
>Ga0194060_10001942_pt1 | contig 14778 bp, 14 predicted proteins | sample SepL225m_MetaG_FD_163427 | JGI IMG/M metagenome (GOLD analysis project Ga0194060, IMG submission 163427) | Anoxic zone freshwater microbial communities from boreal shield lake in IISD Experimental Lakes Area, Ontario, Canada - Sep2016-L222-5m | ecosystem: Environmental > Aquatic > Freshwater >... | reverse complement strand
CAACTAATGGGAAGAAAAATGGTTTATACTTAGAGATAGGTAGTGCTGAACCATTTAAAAATAACAATACCGCATTGTTAGAAACAAAGTTTGGGTGGAAAGGTATATCGTTAGACATCAATGAGAAAGTAGTTGAAGAGTTCCGTGAAGAAAGAAGTAATCCAGTATTTTGCATGGATGCTACACAACTTGATTACGCAAAGTTTTTAAAGAATTTAGGTTACTATTCACAGGATTTTGACTACTTACAGGTAGATTGTGACCCACCAAGTAATTCATTTTTAATACTGAAAAAGATGCCGTTTGATGAATATAGATTTGCAACTATTACTTTTGAACATGATTTTTATGCAGATTCTAATATTAAAGAAGAGTCAAGACGTTTTCTAAAATCAAAAGGATATGAACTGTTGGTGAGCGATATCGCATATAATAAAGTAAATAGCTATGAAGATTGGTGGGTTCATCCTGAATTAGTAGATCAAATAACTAAGACTAAGCTAAAAGACATCAGCGGTAGAGTAAAATATGCAAAAGACTACTTCTTCAAAAAATAACCATTATTATAAATATACATATTAGGGTATAATATGTTAAAGATAAAACAGCTATTTCGTAAAGATTATGCATCTGAAGATTTTATTAAAGATTTAGTTTATCTAGATCAAGGTTGGGCAAAAACTGTTGAAACAGTAACCAACAGAATAACTAACGATCATATAGCTACACGTGCCGTAGTTATGGGTAATGGACCTAGTAGGCTTGAACTAAACCCTTACTTATTTTCATTATTGGCTAACCATAAAGGTGGATTATTAGCATCTGGTAAGATGCAGATTTATGGCTGTAATGCTTTAATAAGAGATTTCATCCCAGACTTTCTCGTAGTAAGTGAGGATTTTGTTGGGGAAGCAATTGCTAACAAATATTATGAGGATACAATTACATATACTGGTGGTTCTGGAATATTAGATTATCCTGGTAAGTTTTATTTAACACCACAAAATCCAGCAATGGATGCAGGTGCGATTGCCGCATATCTTGCTTGTTTTGATGGATATAAACAAATTTATCTTATGGGTTTTGATAACCATTGCGGTGAAAATCTTACGTATAACGTATATGCTGGAACACCAAACTATCCAACTGTTGAAGATCCAAGCACAGAAGAATTCTTTGTCAAATGTTTATCGCATGTCATGGATGTGTATCCTGAGGTAGAGTTTATACGTGTAATGCCAACTCCAAATTGGTATATGCCTGAACAGTGGAAATATTATGTAAATATGCGACAAATTACATTTCGCGAATTTACTTTAGAAGTTGATCTATAATATAGATTCTAATGTACGAATTTTATCTACCACTGCACCAAATTTAAATGTACGCCAAACACCTGGATGTAATGGTCTTGGGTGATCAGTTAGCTTAACCCAACAATATCCACGATGTTCGTTATTAAGTGTAGGTACAAACTCTGCATCTACTGTGATAACAAATGTATGATATACAAAGTTTTTAGAATCACTTGTAAACTTTTCTACTGGTATAATTTTTTGTGCTCTAAGATCAAGACCAATTTCTTCATCAATTTCACGATGTAGTCCTTCAACGACAGATTCTCCGTCTTCAACTTTCCCACCAACTAAACCCCAACTACCATCGTGACGAGCCCCATTGCGTAATAAAAATAAGTATCTTTGTGATTTCCTACAGTAGATTAACGCACCGGCATTTGTTAAATTGCTATTCCCCACTGACCCCCCGCATATACACCTTCATAACTCTTAGCCCATACATTATTGCTCCATTGGTATTGAATGCCAGTAGTAAGATTTGTTACATATTGTAACGTATCTATACTATAACTGTCAAATGAAACAACCCAATGTGAACCGTTAAACTGAATTATATCGTTCGCATGTGCTACGAGATCTATTCCATTCATACCTGCCCAAGCAATAGGTCCTTGTGCGTTATCTGTACTACCAACGTCGTTAATAATAAGATATCGTGTACCGCTTGCTGGTGATAATAAGAAACTATTTATATCAACATTTAACGGGTCAATAATAGCATCAACTGGATCTATTGTATTTGCTGGTAACGTATCTGCAAATGGTGAATACAACAATAATGTTGGGTCTGTAGGATGTGTAACTATAGTACCTACAATCTCAGACCCGCCAGGTTGCGATACTCTTATTTGTGTAGACCCTGGCAAGATTGTTCCGTATTCTTCTAATAGCGGAGCCCAGATATGTCGTACATTATTAGTAAAACTTGTCGCAGTATATAGATCGTTAGTAATAATATCAGTTGACTTAACTAACTGTAACGTATTAGATCCGTCTGGAAACGAATTTAACATTATACCATAATTTAGCGGAGTTACTAATACCTGCCCTAACGTATTAAAGTCTGGCAATTCTAATAGATTATTAACAACTTTTTGTATTACACCTAGCTTCTTAACCTTAACACTGGTACTAATCCAAATTGGTAATTCAAATGTCATTGTAGCAATACTAATAGGTTCTTCACTGCTAGTTGGCACGGTACGACTATCCCAGTTCATATCAGTTAACAATACGTATGATAAGCTAGACCAATCAATATAGTTGTCGGTACTTTGAATTTCCATTGCTGGATTAAACAGTTGACTTAATTGTTCAATTAGCTGAAGTTTTTGCTCGGTATTGCTAGTCCATATATCTAATTTTAGTGTAAGCTTGTACGGAGCTGGCATTAATCTTTCTACTGTAAAAGCATCACCTTGTTCTTCTAGGTAAGTTCCAGATGTTGGATCAAACCTACGTTGTCTTATATTTAAACTGGTTATTAGTGAGGGATCTTGTAATCTTGCTTGATCATAAGCTAACCCACTAACGTATACAGCCATGGCTGGTACCGCGTTAAGTGTAGAAGTAGAATTATTTCGAATAATCTGTGTTGCTTGACGACTTTGATCCCCATATATCACAGGTACACGTTGTAGACTAGTAACTCCGTTACTATCTCTACCAAACTCAACATAAAAGTTTGACACCATACGTATAAATTGAGAAATAAATCGACGGATTTGCCCGTCATAAAAATAATTTGAAGGAACTGTCATAATTAATTATCAGCCTTAGGAGTAAGTCCGCGAGACAGACTTTGTTTTTCTTTACGAACAACCCCTCGGCTATCTGTATAAGTTTTTGTATCGTTAACAAATGTACCTAATTGCGTTTGATTATTTGCACCTTGTGTTAGACTTGTACGTTGTACATCGTTAATAGCGACCCATCTTGCGCCGTCAAATCTAAATACACGGTTAGGTATATAGTCGGTACGTAAGAAATAATCGCCGGCAACTACACCTGATGGGAACATTATACCAACACCAATTGGAAATCCGTTTGGTGCTAAATTATCTCCAGTTAAATATCCTTTAACTTTACTTGACGGAGAAACTAGAGATTCATCTGCTGAATCCTTGATATTACTAGCATCTAAATTACTAGCATCAGATGTATTGTTAACATTTTGTATAATATTACCTTGATTGTCTAATGGTTTGATATAGAATGAACTTGTATCATAACCTGACGTAGGTACATTACCTTCACCTTCGGCAATCACAGCATCGTTTATTGTCAACGTAGTATCTAAGGTACTAAGAATTTGCCCAATTGGAGTAATACCATCGGATGCTTTAATATTATTAAGTATGTCTTTGTATTCTTGACTATCTACCAATGGATTTAGTTTACACCGCCACAAGTGAGCCCACCAAGTTGGACTATAACCTTCAGATGCAAAACTACAATCTCCAACTACAAAGAATCGTTTTAATGCTGATGGTACATCTTCGTTTAACGAATCATAATCTGTTAAATGCTGCAATTCTAATACATCGCCTGCCATAATTTTTCTTCCCACCAAATCTACCATATCACGCAGATGGAAGGTCATAAACAATGTACCAGTGGCTAAGAATAACCCAAATTGACTAAGATCAAAATCTTGATCTCCAACTTGATATACTCCACGCATCGTATATAAATCACGATCATATTTACGATCACGATTTTCTACAAACAACAAGTCTTGTATATTACGTTCGCTTTGGTTAGCATATGATGGCTTTGCGGCATTTTCGCTAAATCCAATCGTTACTCCGCTTGCTACGGCAATGGTTGTAGATTTTGACAATGTAATTGTGATAGCATCTTTAGCTGATACTATTGTTCCTGCTGGTATAGCGGATCCGTTTACCGAATCACCTATATTAATCGTAGAGGTATTAGCGAATGGTAACACTACACCTGCGGTTGGTTGCGCCGCTGAGGTAGTAAGTTGAGTACCTTGTACATTAACCCCAAGATATTTGTGTAGTAGAACCCCGGTACCACCAACCGTAAATAATTCGGATATACGACGATCAAAAAACTTATAATCGTTGGTATGTCGTCCGTCTTTCCAAAGTGAAAGTCTTGCCACTGGTTAATCCTTAGAATATCATGTATTTATGGACTTGACACATAATCAATTTTAACGTATACTAACGAAATGGAAGAATTCAAACAGCGATTGGCATGTGCTGAAATCACAATACGTCGTTTTGATGATTATCATATGCGACATGATCTGCTACGGCTATTTGAGACTTGCAACAATATTTATACTAAGCTAACTCAAGAAGCCATAACATGTCGCAGAATTCACAAACCTACTATTAAATACAATGAGTTAGCGATCCAATTGGATGAAACCTTACGGCATTTAGAGCAGAATATTACGTTCGCTACACTAATAATTTAGTTGACGAATAATTCAAATTACTATATAATATAGCTTTATGCTATTTCTTAGGAGCACGAATATGGGTATTAAAGTTAACGGTAAAGGTGTTAAGTCACGGGCTAAATCGGTTCGTAATCCACTGCTTGATGACGAACGTTATGTGGGTGACGAACCCAAATGGGATACAGATCGTGCCAAAGTAATGACCCCCGAAGAGTTTGATCATCATCTGCGCCGCAGTTTGCGATATTACAATTATTTTTATTCGCAGAAAGATGTGCGAAAACGTGTAGTTGAGTGGATGAAGGCAAGTACGAAGTTTACAGTTAAAGAATTACAAGCTTTTGATCGTGGTGCAGATCGCGATATTCCAATGACAGTATGTAGTTTGATTATGGCAACCCGCGTTGGTATGCCGCTGCGTGATGAACATCGAGAATATGTTATTACTAAGATTAAACATGCGATATCTATCGCAGCTCCAGAAGTATTTTTACCCGAAACTAGTAATTCTAAGAAAACAGAAGCGATACGTCCTACGATTCAAGATCGTCTTGCTGAAAAAACAGCAGAAACAATTGGTGAACTTGAAGGTCAATATGATGAGGTTGATGTTGGTCGTCCTGGGGCTAAACCTTACGAGTTCCTGACTGCCAATACAGTGCCTCAAAGTCAGCTTGGTAAGTTTGAGCAAGTATATCAAGATCGCCGTGCAGAACTTGTATTAGCTCAATCAGGTACAGACCTGCAACTCACTGAAGGATATAAGCGTTATAAAACTGCTGACTTCAAACGTATGATTGCATATCTTGACAAGATACTCAGTGATATTGATCAATATCGTAATGTAAAGAAAGCAACCAAGAAGATCAAAGTTAAACGACCGGTTAGTGCGGAAAAACGTGTAGCTAGACTTAAGTTTGCAAAAGATAACAAAGAACTTAAACTAGTTAGTATTAACCCAGCGGATATCATTGGAGCACAGAGTTTGTGGGTATATAATTGTAAAACACGTAAATTGGGTTGCTATATTGCGGATAACTTAACCGGACCGTTAGGTGTCAAAGGAACCGGTATCGTGGGTTACGACGAACATAATAGTGTAAGCAAGACACTTCGTAAACCAGCAGAAAAACTCAAAGAGTTTGGTAAAGCATCAAAGGTTGATTTGCGTAAATTTTTGAGCAATATCAAGGCTACTGAGACAAAATTGAATGGTCGTATCAACAAGGATATGATACTACTTAAAATATCTTGATACTTTGGGTGTGGTAGACTATAAATATCTAAATAATAGGATATTTATATGGCATATAGCATACCAGCTACCACACCCGAAATAGACGGCAATTTGACTGCATTTGGTAGCTTACCTACTAAAAGTTTGTTTGATCCAAACACAGGCACTGGATCCGGACCAATAGATTTTGATGGATCTGTATTAACTACTTCTAATGCTAAACGTGCTGAAATTACGGATTATATCCGTATGCGTTTAGGTGATGGAATCGTAGATGTTGAATTAGAAAAAGAACATTATGAGATGGCTATTAACCAAGCGTTGGTTAAATATCGCCAAAGAGCTGCAAACTCCGTTGAAGAAAGCTATGCGTTCTTAGATCTTTTACCTGAAACACAAGAATACATATTGCCTAAAGAAATCCAAACGGTGAGAGCTGCGTATCGTCGTGGTATTGGAAGTGTGACGGGTACTACGGCAAGCCAGTTTGAACCATTCGCATCAGGTTATTTGAATACATATATGTTGGTAGCAGGACGTGTTGGTGGATTAACCAACTATGAATTATTTGTAGACTATCAAAAATTAGCAATGAAAATGTTTGGTGGCTTACTAAACTATACGTTTAATCCGGTTACTAAGAAATTAACTATTATTCGTAAAATGCCTCATGGCTATGCTGGCAATACAAATCAAGGTTCTGTAAACGTATATGAAAGCGTATTATTATGGGTTTATAATACTAAACCAGATCAAATGATCTTTAACGATACCTATGCTTTCCCGTGGATACAAGAATATGCGTATAGCTTTGCCAAGAGAATCGTTGGTGAGGCACGTAGTAAATTTCAACAATTACCAGGACCAGGCGGCGGTACAAGTTTAAATGGTAGTGACCTTAAAAACGAAGCCAAAGAAGAAATGGATAAGCTAGAGGAAGAACTCAAACAATATGTTGATAATGGAACTCCATTAACTTGGGTTATTGGCTAATCTATCTGTTGACTTTACTTAAGCAATCAAGTATCATACTTCTATTAAAGGAGTATGTATGGGTAAAATTATCGCAATTTGTGGTTGGCAGGGATCTGGCAAAGATACTATAGCAGATTATTTGGTAAACTTTCACGGATTTCGAAGAGATAGTTTTGCTGCTACACTCAAAGATGCGATATCTGTAATATTTGGGTGGGATCGTGAATTACTAGAAGGACGAACCACTGAATCCCGTGCTTGGCGTGAACAAGTTGATGTATGGTGGGCAAAAAAACTCAATATCCCTGCCCTAACTCCGCGATGGATATTACAATATTGGGGCACAGAAGTTTGTCGTAATGGATTCCATGATGATATATGGGTAGCTAGTTTAGAAAACAAAATACGTAAAACCAATAATAATATAGTAATCTCGGACTGTCGTTTCCCTAATGAAATTAATATAATACAAGATGCTGGTGGCCAAGTAATTTGGGTGAAACGTGGGGTAATGCCTGAGTGGTATGACTGTGCCTTTAAGGAAAATACTACACATGAAGATGAGCAATATATACTTTATGATCATGAAGAAACTATGGCTCAACGTTATCCTACGGTACATTCTAGTGAATGGTCGTGGATTGGGACTAAGTTTGACTATATAGTTGATAATAGCGGAACTATAGAAGCTTTATATACTCAACTTAATAATCTGCAATTAGCGGAGCCGGTGCCCAATTTAATCTAGATTTAATAACTTCTTGTTGACAATTAAGACATATAGTTTTTAGATTTAGCCAGTTGTTATTTTTCAAATTACCATCAACATAAAATACACCTAGTTGCTCTGGTAGTTTTGCTTTAAACCCGCACTTTTCACATTGTGATTTCTTCTTATATCCTGCCCTAACCCATCCTGGCAATATCGGACCTAGGCTTTTTTCTTTACGTAAACAAGCATCACATTTAGACCTATAATGTGTTATATTATCACGGATGTAGTTAACAGCAACCGGACGTTGATTACATTTTGGACATAGTTTACGCATTGACATCTATTACTTAGTCCAATTTTCATGCAAAACCTTTGGAAGGGCAATCCAAACCCCCTAAAAATATTAGTCTATACTAAATATTCATAACACGTATTATAAAGGAATATTACAATGCTCGTATCCCCAGGACTACAAATATCAATAAGCGACGAAAGTCAATACCTACCAACAGCAGTTGGTACAGTACCCCTTGTTATTATGGCTACAGCCGAAAATAAAAGTCTTAACGGTGTGTTAGCTAGCGGCACAACGGCAGCTAATGCTGGTAAACTACAAATATTTACTAGCCAACGAGATCTTGCTACTTCGATGGGATACCCAGTATTCCAAACTAGCGCAGCTGGAACTCCACTACACGGTGACGAATTAAACGAATATGGTTTAATGGCTGCTTATAGTGCCTTAGGTGCTGGCAGTCAACTCTATGCTGTTCGTGCTAATATTGACTTAGATCAATTAATGGGCACATCAGTGCGCCCAACCGGTGCTGTACCTAATGGTACATATTGGTTAGATTTAGCAACTTCTACTTGGGGCATATTTGAGTGGAGTGCCGATACACAAACATATACTAACAAAGTTCCATTAATCATTACTTCTTCAAGTCAAACTACTAATGCTACACAGGGTAGTTTAACTAATTTGCCAACCCCACTAGCTAGTATTGGGCAGATTGGTTCTTATGCGGTTGTAGCAACAACAAATAATAATCGAATATTTTATAAAGCTGGAGTTGGATTACCAGCAACCGACTCTAAATATAACACCTGGGTATTAGTTGGTACACCAAACTGGCATAAAAGTAATCCTACTATAACGGGGTCAGTAACCAATCCAGCAATTACATCAGGTCTTAGCATTATCATTAATGGAACATCTGTTACAGTAACAGGTATAACAGCATTAGCAGCAGCAAACGCAATAACTGCCGCTGCTATTACTGGTGTAAGTGCTGGTGTTGTAAACAATAGATTAACATTATATTGCGATGGAACAACATCTAAAAGTAATGGTTCAACAATCGACGGTTTACTAAAAGTTACAAGTGGTACACTAGCAACTCAGTTAGGATTATTAGCAGATACTGTAGTTTATTCACCAAACTTACAGTATAGTACATATGCATCAATCCCAAGTTGGTTCGCAAATGATACTACCGCTGCACCAAACGGTTCAATATGGCTTAAAGTTGGGGCATTAGGTGGCGGAGCCAATCTAGTATTTAGAAAATTTAACTCATTAACTGGTACATGGACTACACAAGCTAGTTCAATATATGATTCCAATAATAACGCACTTTACGGATTAGATCCAACTGCCGGCGGTAGTAATATCCCTGTTGGTACTATTTGGTCCAAAGAAGATCCAAACCCAAATAGTGCTGGTCTATTAAATTTTGCTGGATTTCAACCACGTGTAAGAAGTGTATATGGTGAGCTTAAAGTTATTGGTAATGCACCGTCAGGCTCGTTTGTTAGCGGTGATTCTTTTACATTAACCTCTAGTGCTCCTGGTACCTCAGCTACTACAACTTATACAATTAGCCTTGCTGGTACTACTTCTAATAACTTTGTAGCTGCTATATTAGCAGCAAATATTCCTTATGTCACTGCACAAGTTGAATCAAATGGTGCAATTAGTATAACACATCAAGCTGGTGGTGTTATTACGTTATCTAATATAGTTGGTAATCAAGATATTCCAACAGTAGCGGGATTTGTTGCGGGTGTCAATCATGTTACAACATCTGGTACATCAACATTATTTAGATTCTTAAGTGGATTTGATATAATGTCATACACATATAGTTTGACACAACCAACAGCAAATCCAGCAGATGGTACTTTTTGGTATTATAATGATGCAACTACTGTTGACATTATGATTAATACCGGTACACAATGGTATGGTTATCAAAATGTTTCCGCAGATGCTCGTGGTTATAACTTAGCAAATACCGATCCTGCTGGTGTAATAGTTTCAGCGTCAGCTCCAATTGCACAATCAGACAATAGTGCGTTAGTTGCAGGTGATTTGTGGCTTGATACAAGCGATCTTGAGAATTATCCAATGATAAGCCGTTACAATGGTTCAACTTGGATTGCGATAGATAGTACTGATCAAATTAGTCAAAACGGTATAGTGTTTGCTGATGCACGTTGGGATAGTAGCGGAACTACAGATCCTATTGTTGATAACGAAACTGATGTAGCATCACTATTAACAAGTAACTATGTAGACTTAGATGTACCAAACCCAAACTTATATCCAAGAGGTATGTTGTTATTTAATACACGTCGTAGTGGATATAATGTTAAACATTACATAAGTGATTATTTTACTACCTCAAGCTTTAATGTTAGTGCTTGGAGTATCAACAGCAATTATTCAGTTGGTGCTAAGGTATTGTATGGTGTTACCATTTATGTAGCAACCGCAACAATAAATTCTGGAGCCGCAGCACCTAATGTTAATGTAAATTGGTCAGAGTTGATGACATCAGCATGGGTCTCAGCCAGCGGTAATCAAATTAACGGTTCTATGTATGCTGGTCATAAGGCACAGCGTCAAATCGTTGTTGAAGCAATGAATGCCGCAGTGGAAGCTAATACACAAATCCGTGAGGATCAGTTTAACTTTAGTTTAATTTGTGCTCCTGGTTATCCTGAATTAATCACTAATATGGTAGCATTGAATAACGATCGTCTAAATACTGCGTTTGTTATTGGTGATACTCCAATGTCATTAAGTACAGATATTGTTTCTATAACAAATTGGAGTAATGATTCAGACGGTACAGGTCTAGCAACAAATGACCCATATCTTTCTGTACATTATCCAAGCGGATTAAGCAACGATCTAGCTGGTAATAGCATCATGGTTCCCCCAAGTCACATGGCATTACGTACATTCTTACATAATGATAATGTATCGTATCCATGGTTTGCTCCTGCTGGAACACGTCGTGGATTGGTTGATAATGCTACTGATCTTGGTTATCTTGATCGTACTACCGGTGAATTCGTACGTAATGGAATTAACCATACTATGCGTGATGCATTGTATCAGCTTAATATTAACCCAATTACCATAATAACAGGTATTGGATTAGTAGTATGGGGTCAAAAGACACGTAATCCTGTAAGTAGCGGAATGGATCGTATTAACGTGGCACGTTTGGTTACTTACATACGTACTATTTTAGCAGATTCAGGAAACGGATTCTTGTTTGAACCAAACGATAAAACCACACGAGATCAGATTAAACGTGTTATTGAAAGTGCGTTTAACGACTTAGTGGCAAAACGTGGTGTATACGATTATGTGGTTGTTTGCGATACCAGCAACAATACATCAGATCGTATAGCACGTAACGAACTGTATGTTGATGTCGCAATTGAACCAATGAAGGATGTTGAATTTATCTATATCCCAATTCGTTTGCTTAATCCCGGCGCGATAGCAGGTACGAAATAAAGCTAAATAAGATTAATAGGAGACAAATATGGCAGTAGCATCCTTACTAAATTACACAGTTCCGTTGGCTAGTAACCAAAGTGCATCAAATCAGGGACTGTTGATGCCTAAGCTGAAGTTCCGCTTTCGCGCAAGTTTCATTGGATTTGGGGTTAGCACCAACGTAGTTGAGTTAACCAAACAAGTAGCAGATATTAAACGTCCTAACATAAACTTTAACCCATTTGCTATTGATGTTTATAATAGCAAGGTATACTTACAAGGTAAACCAGAATGGCAAGAAGTTACCGTTAACTTGCGTGATGATGCTAGTGGTCAAGTTGCTAAATTAGTTGGTGAACAGATTCAGAAACAATTTGACTTTGCTGAACAATCTAGTGCCGCATCAGGTATTGATTATAAATTCCAACTACATTATGAAATGCTTGATGGCGGTAATGGAAATAATACACCTAATATTCTTGAAACTTGGGAATTGTATGGTTGCCAACTAAGTAGTGTTGATTATGGTGAAATGAATTATGCAACAAGTGAAGCAGCAATGATAGCTCTAACAATTCGTTATGATAATGCTTTACAAACTCCAATTGGTACTGGTATTGGAACAGCAGTTGCACGTACATTAGGTACAACTATTACTGGTTAATACTTATTGCTTCAAAGAAACCCGGCTTAATCGCCGGGTTTTTTATTGCTAAATACGATATACAAAGGATATTATCGTGAGTTTGGTTGATCAGTTTTTGAAAGAAGTAGGTGGCGGTAGTAATATTCGAGATTACCAACACGCCAGTAAACTATTTGTCTCAGACAATTATAGACTTGCACCAAAATCTGCTTGGCTTTTTTATGTTTCATTTGATCTAGACCCTAATATTAGTTTGTTTGCTACAGCAAAGAGCCAAGAGATCTTAGAAGCAGGGATGTTGGTTAAAACAGCTCAACTACCAAAATTTACGATTGAAAATAAAACAATGAACGCATATAATCGCGTAAACATTGTTCAAAATAAAGTTAAGTATGATCCTATACAAATAACCTTCCACGATGATAATGCTGATGTGGTTAGAGATTTTTGGTATAACTATTATCACTACTATTTTAGAGATAGTGATTATAGTCCGCAACTATATACCACTCAAGACAAGTATAGTAAAAGAACAGCACAGGATTGGGGTTATACTCCTAGGAAGAATGGTCCTAGTAAGCAATTAGCGAATTCACCAAATATATGTGCTCCGGTGCGATCTACATATAAAATGTTAACTCAAATTAAAATTTATAGTTTACATCAAAAACGCTTTACTGAATACATTCTAATTAATCCTACAATAACTAGCTTTGCTCATGGAGTACATGATGTTAGCCAAACTAATTCTACTTTGGAAAATACTATGACCGTAGCATATGAAGCGGTATTGTATAATTATGGTGCTGTAAATGCTGATACAACGGTTGATGGATTTGCAACATTACATTACGACAATACTCCAAGTCCATTAACTCCGCAAGGTGGCGGTACTAAGAGTTTGTTAGGTCCTGGCGGCTTATTAGCATCAGCTGATACGATAGGTCAACAACTAGAAAATGGTAATTATCTTGGAGCAGCATTAGTTGGGCTTAAGACTTTTAATAACTTTAAAGGTCAGAATCTTGGGTCGTTAGCTGGTACAGAATTATCAAATATTAGTTCAGCTATATTGAATGGGCAAAATCCTCTTAATAAACTTAGCATTCCAAGTTTAGGTGGTTTACTTAATACTAAATCATCACCACAAAGTTCATCGGGTAGTGGACAATCAGTTTTATCAGCAGCGATGGCTGGAGTAGCAGGTCTTGGTGTTGGTGTTGTGGGACTTGCTAAAAAAGCTTTCTCAGATAACTCACCAACTGAAGCAGACAAAGCAGTAGCAAATAGCAACGGTGAATCAGTTGGAGCAGCAATAGTAGAGACAAAACCCAACCCATCAGCGACCCCAGTAAAAGAAGAAATACCAACAGGACCTACCACACCAACTGAAACACAAATAGCAGGTGATGCAGGTGCAAAGGCAAATATGAATGATGCTATTATTACTGTTGCAGAACTTCCTACTGGTCAAGCAACAAATACGGAGAACGTATAATGAGCACTGCACAAAACATTGGTGTAGTTGATGCAACTAGTTTATCAACTAATCAAGCTTATTTTAATAACTATTCAGCAGGTACGGTAAGTAGTGATCAAAATTCCGCATTGGTTGGTTATTTCGAAGAATTTACAAATGGTAATAAAGCTGCCGCACAAACATTAGCATCAGCGGTTATATATACAAGTCTTGCTCAAGGGGTAGATCCAATGTCAACTTTGACACAATTTACTATGTTACCTAAAGGGCAATTAAACGCATATCTTACAACCTTCTTAAATCTAAATCGTGTGGGCACAAGTTTACTTGGCTTAAACAATCAACCATTGATTTCTAAATATGTTAGTCGTGCTATATTAATATGAGTAAATATGCAAATGGTTTTTATCAAATGCTATGTCCAGAAAAGTATGTAGGTAAAAATACTCCACACTATCGTTCTTCATGGGAACATGCTGTGATGCGTATGTTGGATAATAATCCTTCTATACTGCAATGGGCTAACGAAGCGATACATATTAACTATCGTAATCCATTCACCAATAAAAACACCATTTATGTTCCTGATTTTTTCGTAACCTATATTGATAGTAAGAATCAACAACATGCAGAATTATGGGAAATCAAACCCAAAAAAGAAACTAGTCTTTTGGAAGCCGGCAATAGCAAACGAGCTCAAGCCGCAGCTATATTGAATATGTGTAAATGGCAAGCAGCACAAGCTTGGTGTAAAGCCAATCATGTCACTTTTAGAATTCTAACCGAGCATGACATTTTTCAACAGGGTAAGCCACCCAAATAAATACATTATGACAAAAAAACTATCTGAATTATTAGATTTGGCCCCATCAGTGGCAACCGTAGAAGAAAGCCAACAATTTATTGTCTCCAATCAAGAAATAATCAAAGAAGTAGATGTTGCTATTAGCAAAATTGATGCAGCATTACCTTTGGTGCGAGATCTTGAAGCTGGAGATCGAGAGCTTGATGAACTAGCTGATATGGCTCGAGATAAAGCACAAGATATGTTAGATCTTGGATTAAACACTGATCCACGATTTGCTGGAGTTATTTTACAAACAGCTTCTAACATGTTAGGACATGCTATTAC
>Ga0194060_10001940_pt1 | contig 14781 bp, 14 predicted proteins | sample SepL225m_MetaG_FD_163427 | JGI IMG/M metagenome (GOLD analysis project Ga0194060, IMG submission 163427) | Anoxic zone freshwater microbial communities from boreal shield lake in IISD Experimental Lakes Area, Ontario, Canada - Sep2016-L222-5m | ecosystem: Environmental > Aquatic > Freshwater >... | reverse complement strand
GAGATATGCACCATCAAAGGCGGCGGTCAGGGGTTCTGGGCCTATTCCGGCCAGGTGCGGGTGCGCTGCCGGATTGCCGGTAATCCAGAGTACTGTGCCGAATTTACGTGGATCGTGGAAGCGCAGTTCTCCGCCCCCCTCAAAGATGAGACCAAAATGATCATATGTGCCGGGAGCGGGCGGCTCAGGAAGATATTTGAGAAAACCGGTCATGCCAAGGTGGATGACGAGCCAGCCGGGATTGCAATCGAACATGAGGTACTTCCCCCGCCGCTCCAGGGCGCGGATGATCCGACCCGGCAGGATTTCAGCCAGTTCAGATGGGATCGGGAGGCGAAGTTTCGGTACCCGGATCTCCACCCTTGCTATCGCTGCACCCACCAATTCCAGCTCCAGCCTGCGACGGGTCAACTCAACTTCGGGAAGTTCCGGCATTGGTCGGCCTCCTGCTTCATTCACCTGAAACAGCAGGGACGGAATCTGCCGACTCCGCCCCGGTTATCAGGTTTTCATTTCTTCGTGCGAGATGATGTGCCGCTTTAGTATTAAAAATCAGTATCCTTACGAGCCGCTTTTATCTCAGCCGACAGCTCCATTTCCGGTGCCATCCCCCAGAAACCGTCAAGATCATAATATCTGCGGAGCTGGTCATGGAATATGTGAACAAGCACGTCACCGTAATCCATGACGATCCATTTGCCGTCGGTGGCACCCTCGATATGCTGCACCTTGCCGAACTTTTTCAGGCCGGTGCGGATGTTGTCGGCAATGGCCTGATTCTGTTTGTCCGAAGCACCGGAGATAATCACCATGTAATCGGCGATGGAGGAGACACGGGAGATGTCGCGCACACGGATGTCAAAAGCCTTTTTGTCAAAGGCGAGCTCGGCACATTTAAGGGCGCGTTCGCTGGCGGTCAATGTTGTTTTTTCAACTGCTTTAGTTTTTTTTACGGGCATTCGCTGTAGATCCTTTGCTGCGAGATATATGCTGCTACGTCTGACGGTACAAGTTGTTCGATACTCTCACCTCTGGCGGCGAGGCGGCGTATTTCGGTTGATGAAATCTCCTTTGGTGTACCCTTTAGAAAATATACGGAGTGCCCGGAGTGATGAATCAACCGGTGCATCTCTTTATCGTGACGGAAGTTTCCTTTTATGGGAACCGGCAGAGTGTCGGAGGAATCGATGATTTCGTGGCCGGGGCGTTCAACCACAATAATGCTGCATGAGGCAAAGATGGCGGAATATGCGTGCCAGAGCCCTATCTCCCTGAAAGAATCCCCGCCGATTATGAAGAAGAGCTCGTCGGTCGGGTGCCGCTTATTAAAGGCTCGAATCGTGTCGATGGAGTATGACTTCCCGCTCCGCTCCCCCTCAATGGTTGAAAGCTCAAAAGTCTCCTCCCCTTTAATCGCCAGTTCGACCATCCGGCAGCGAACGTCAAAGGGGACATCTCCGGCCAGAGTCTTGTGCGGGGGATCCGCAGCCGGTATGAAGAGGACGCGATCAAGAGAAAAGGCGATCCGTGCAGACTCCGCAATCTGGAGATGAGCATTGTGGATCGGGTTGAAACTGCCCCCCATCAGCCCTGTCTTACAAAAACTCACTCAACTTCTCCCGCTCATCGACCAGGTAGAACTCCAGCGTCATGCGCAGTGCGTCATCAACTGTCGTGACAGGCTCCCACCCAAGGCACTCCTTCGCCCGCTTGACTGATGGGACACGGGTCAACATATCCTGATAACCCTTGCCGTAAAAGGTATCAGAAGAGGTTTCGACAATCCTGCACTTCTCGGCCTTGTCCCGGTAGAGCGGGAACTCCTTGACCATCTCCCGCAGCTTGATAGCCAGCTCCTTGACAGAGAGATCGTTTGCCGGATTGCCGATGTTGAAAATTTGGCCATCGGCGCAGCCGTTCTCATTGGCGATGATCTTCATCAGACAGTCAATACCATCCTCGATAAAGGTGAACGAGCGGCGCTGATTGCCACCATCCACCAGCAGGATTGGCTCTTCGGCAAGGATATTGTAGAGAAACTGTGTCAAGACGCGAGAGCTCCCCTCTTTGGCGGTATGGATACTGTCCAGCTTTGGGCCGATCCAGTTGAAGGGGCGGAACAGGGTGAATTTCAGACCTTCGTGATTTCCGTAGGCGTAAATGACCCGATCCAGCATCTGCTTGGCGCATGAATAAATCCAGCGCTCCTTGGCTATCGGCCCCAGCATCAGCGGCGAACTCTCCTCATCAAACTCTGCGTCCGGACTCATCCCGTAGACCTCGGAAGTGGAAGGGAAAATGACTCTTTTTTTGTACTTGTGGCAGAGGCGGATGATTTTCAGATTCTCTTCAAAATCTAGCTCAAAAACCCGCAGCGGATCTTTGACGTAGGTGACCGGCGTGGCGATGGCGACAAGCGGCAGGACGACATCACATTTTTTGATGTTGTACTCGATCCACTCCTTATTGATAGTTATGTCACCCTCCAGAAAGTGAAAGCGCGGATCACCCAGCGACCGCTCCAGCTTGTCACACGCCATGTCCAGACCAAACACCTCCCAGTCTGTGGTGGTGAGGATACGGTGGGTGAGGGCGTTGCCAATAAAGCCGTTGACACCTAAGATGAGTACTTTCATTGCGGCTCCTGATTTCATGTATTTGGCTCATTCCTGTTTACTGGCGGTCAAACTACCACAAATCCACCCTCTAAAGCAACTCATCCAAACCCGATAATCAACTTTAGACATTTTTGAAATCAATTGACAATCGTGCCTCTTTTTCGGTATGGTCACTCCAACAAAACCTGCTTATCGAGAGTGGTGGAGGGAAAGGCCCTGCGAAACCACAGCAACCGGCCATCTGGCGTCAGGTGCTAATTCCTGCCGTAAGGCAAAGATGAGGAGCGCGCTGTGTAAAAAAACCAGCCCCCTTCTCATTCAATGCGAAGGGGTTTTTTCATGTCCGTCGGCGTTGTAAAGGAACAATCCATAACTTTTGAATCGGGTATTCGGCTCGACAGCGGGCGCATTCTTGCTCCCATCACTATTGTCTTTGAGACTTACGGTGTCTTGAACGAGTGCGCTGACAATGCCATCCTGGTCGAGCATGCCTGGACAGGCGATGCGCATCTGGCCGGAAAACGGAGCGAGGCAGACTCAAAAGCGGGGTGGTGGGATGCCATCGTCGGCCCCGGGCGATTACTCGACACAAACCACTATTTCGTCATCTGCTCAAATGTCATCGGCTCCTGTCACGGATCAACCGGCCCCGCCTCGATTAATCCCAAAACCGGCAAACGCTACAACCTCACTTTTCCTGTAATCACCGTTCGCGACATGGTCCGGGCGCAGAAACTCCTCATTGAAGCGCTTAAAATCGAGAGACTGCTTACGGTCATGGGTGGCAGCATGGGGGGGATGCAGGCTCTTGAGTGGGCAACCCAGTACCCGGACAGCATTGCCTCAGCCATTGTACTGGCAGCTACACCGTCCCCATCTGACCAGGCCATTTCGCTGAACGCCGTGGCTAGATGGGCGATTTTCAACGACCCAACCTGGCGCAAGGGGGAGTACAAACAGAATCCGAAAGACGGACTTGCGCTGGCTCGCGGTATCGGCCATATCACCTTTCTGTCAGATGAATCCATGAGAGACAAGTTCAAACGCCAATTCTCCCCAAAGGATGGCAAGTTCGATTTTTTTGGTCAGTTCGAGGTTGAGCGGTATCTGAATCACAACGGCAACAACTTTGTAGATCGTTTCGACGCCAACTCTTTCCTCTACCTGGCAAAATCCCTTGATCTCTACGACGCCGCGTGGGGGTATGAGTCTCTGGCAGAAGCGTTCACTCTTATCAAAGCCCCCGTGCAGTTCTACGCTTTTTCATCGGACTGGCTCTACCCCCCCTATCAGACGGAGGAGATGGCAAATTGTCTCAAAGAGCTTGGAAAGGATGTCGAATACCATCTGATAACCTCTTCCTACGGCCACGACGCCTTTCTCCTTGAGCATGAGACCTTCGCACCGCTCGTGAAGAGCTTCATTGCAAGAGTGCAAGGTGCGTAAATATACCCGGCGTTCAAAGAGCGGTAGACAGAGATGAATAGCACCCCTGTTTTTAGAAAACTGCGTCACCACATGGGCAGGGCTGTTGCCGATTTTGGCCTGATAGAGGGGGGGATCGTATAGCGGTAGCCGTATCAGGGGGGAAGGATTCCTACACCATGCTGCTTCTGCTGGAGGAGCTGCGTCGAAGAGCACCCGTCTCCTTTGAGCTGGTTGCGGTTAATATCGATTCCGGTTATCCAGGCTATCGGACGGATGTTATCGAAGCATTTCTGCGGGACAACGGCTTTGACTACCGGATGATTCCGACTGAACATTACGCAATCATTCAGGAAAAACGGCGCCCAGGCTCCTCGTACTGCTCCATCTGCTCACGCCTGAAACGAGGCTCTCTCTACGAAGCGGCCAGAACGTCTGGATGCAACAAGCTTGCTCTTGGCCATCACAGGGATGATTTTATCGAGACCCTGCTGCTTAACCAGTTTTTTGTCGGGTCGCTTAAATCGATGGCTGCTTCAATGCTGGCTGACAACGGGGTCACTACCGTCATCAGACCTCTGGTGTATGCTCCTGAAGAGGAAATCATCAGATTCTCAAAGCAGGCTTCGCTCCCGGTTGTATGCTGCTCCTGTCCGGTATGCGGCACTGCCGACCTCCAGCGGAGGCGGATGAAACGGCTGCTGACAGAGCTGGAGCGGGATATCCCCCATTTAAAGAGCAGTCTTTTGAAGGCGTTATCAAACGTACACCCCCGTCATCTTCTTGATCCGCTTCTGCGTCGGGAGAAAATTTCGACCGCAGTATGACGGGCTCTCTCGTTCGGGGCGTCGTTTTTTAAGCCGTATTCCAAAATCGTTCAGCAGATCGACAACCGAGTAGAACCCACCGACCAGAACTACTGCAATGCCTCCTATTGTAACCGCTTCCATATCATCCCCCTCTTTCATTTTTGATATGAGAGGAATAGCATACTGGCATGACAAAATATGTCGCATGAATCGCAAAAGGAATAGCACCAGACTTCTTATCATATGAACCTGGAAAGGGGAGCAATGAAAATGCGAATATTTATGGCATATACGGGCTACAGTAGAGGATTGCGGGGTTTCTGTAGCTGAAGTGAAGCGGATGGCTGTTAATGGAGGTTTTAGGGTGCAAACATGCTGGTTGCACAGTCATCCCATAAGTTAGCGAGTTCCCCCGATCGGTATGCCTCTATAAAAGCTTCGACCACAAGAGGGTCAAACTGTCTGCCGCTGTAGATTTCAAGCTCCTTCATGGCGAATTCGATCCCCAGGGACTTGCGATAAGCACGATTGGATGTCATGGCGTCAAAAGAGTCAGCAACCGCTATGATGCGTGCGGGAAGCGGGATATCCTCCCCTTTTTTACCATCCGGATACCCGGTGCCATCGAATTTTTCGTGATGGTGGCGAACCCCACCCAGCATTTTACGAAGCGATTTCATATGTTCAAGAATCTCGGCCCCGATTCGAGGGTGACTGCTCATCTCGTTAAATTCATCAGGCTCCAGTTTACCAGGTTTCTGAAGTATCCGGTCGGCAACGCCGATTTTTCCGATATCGTGCAGAATGGCCGAAAGGCGCAGCTCTTCGATCTGTACCTGGGAGAGGCCGATCCGGTGGGCTATTGCCATGCAGTAATCGCAGACTCTGCGTGTGTGGCCGCCGGTGTATTCATCCCGCTTCTCAAGAGCCTCAGCAAAACCCATGGTGATACCCAGAAAGGTTTCCCGCTGTTCCTGAAACAGCATGGCATTCTCAATAGCCGTACCAACCTGGTTTGCCAGGGCTTCAAGCATCTCCAGATCCTGCTGCGTGAAATTCCCCTCCAGCTTGTTGATCGCCTGGAGTACCCCCAGCATCCGCTCCTTGCTGGATACCGGGACAGCGACCATCGAACGGGTCTCGTATCCGGTGTACGTATCTATGCCTGAATGGAAGCGTTTGTCGTTCATAACATCATCAATGATCAGCGCCCCCCCCTTTCTGGCAACCCAGCCGGCAATTCCCTGCCCCGGTTTCAGCCGGATATGTTGCAGGGCCTCCCCTTTTATGCCTGATGAAGCTTCAAAATAGAGTTCCCCGGTTTCCTGATCGAGCAGTAAAAGGCTTGCAGCATCCGCCCCCACGCAGGTTGTCGCCACACTGACAGCCATTCTCCTTATTTCTTTTGGATCGAGCGACGAGTTGATCAGCGCCGCCATTTCCATAAGGGAATGGAGTTTTGATTTTTCTTCTCGTAACGTAAGAGGGTGGTTCTGTCTCATGACACTCGGTTCCTTACTGTTTGATATCGCCGGTGATTCTTTCCAGGATAAAGCGAGCCTGCCGATCATCCGGTGAAAGTCGCAGTACCTCCTGCAACGCTCTCTTTGCCTCTGCTTCATTCCCTTTTTCATATGAGAGCATACCCAAAGATTTCCAGAGCAGGGGATCCTTGGGAAACTTTACAGTCCCATCAAGCAGATACGCCAAAGCCTTCTCTTCTTCCTTCATCTCCTGGTGACAGAGGCTCAAATAAAAATACGTCTCAGCCGTCGGGAGAATTTTCAGGTTCTCGGCAAACAGGCCAACCGCCTTGCCAAAGTTTCGCTGGCGGAAGTAACTGCCGGCCTCGATTAAAAATTCGGCGCTTTTTTTCTGCCTCTCCTCCTGAGTGAGTTTGAGATATGGATTCACGACAGCGGCGACAACCTTGCCGCGAGGGGGGGGGCTGTCATAGACCTTTTCGGCCGTAGCGTTGACAAGCCGCATATCCTCGGCGATTACGGTTCCAAAGTAGTTGGGAGCGACCTGAAGCGGCTTGTCGGCAACGATGTTGCGCTGGTTATCAATAATACTGTTGTCTCTAAGTTCACCAGCATAAGAATCGGCAACTATTCCGTCGTTATTTTGTAAAATGCTGGAACCGGTGATGGAAATTGCCGTTTTAAACAGGCGCAGAGCGGCTTTGTTGCCGGTCAGTGTGATGTTTTTTACTTCAAGCGGGGTGTTGCCGGAAATGGTAAGCGCGGTTTCAGAGTCAGAAACGTGTATGCCGTCAATTACCCCTTCGGCATCAGTGACTGTAATTCCGTTGACCGCGCCGCGCAGCTTCATCCGTACGACCGATATGCGGCCACCCTCAACTGCAATCCCCAGCCACGCGGCAGTTCCGGCAGGATAGAACTCGACCGGGCTTTCCTCCCCCTTTACGGTAAATGTGCCTTTAACAACGATCCCTGCCCCGGCATCAAAGAGCAGCCTGGCCTCTTTTCCAACTGTCAGAGTAATCCCCTTTGGCACAGTAAGCAGCCCAGTGACAAGGCAGGAACCATCCAGAACGGTATCCTCTGAAAGTGCGCCTGCAAGTTTTTTTGGATCTACTGCGACCAGCGTCATTCGGGGTGATTCTCCGGGATCCGCCTCATTGCCGACCTGATCCAGAGCCACAATGCGGTAGTAGTAGCTCTTCCCCTGCTGGGCAGTGACGTCGCGATAAGATGCCAACTCTACAAAAGCCAGTTCCATGTAGCCGGACAGAGGCGATTCACTGCGCAGCACCCGGTACCCTTTCAGATCCGGGACATCTTTTAATCCATCCCAGAAGATATCAATCCGGTCAGCGTAACCTTTGCCCCGCACCCCTTTGACAGATGGTGGCGGAGTGGTGTCTATGGTGACGTACCCCTCAGGTGCAAGCCACTCATTATCATATCCGCCGAGCCGGCTGAGGGTAACTGTAACCGGCATATCGCGTGTGTTGTCGCCAGGCATGACAGCGTACTCTCCGGTATAGATGCCCGGCTTTAGCTCCTTCATGGCGATCCCCTTTCGGAAATTGCCGATATTGAAGGAGGCGACAAGACCAGGATCCCCTTCAAGCCCAACCCTGATAATCTTTTTTGGCCCAAACTGACCTTCAGCCAGGTTGGTCAGAACCTCTTTGATAACCGGTCTGGCAGAGATTACTGCAGTGCGCGATGGCGGAATCTTCTCCATGAACTTGTAGCAGAGTTCATTTACCATCCGCACCTTCTGTATTTCGCGCAGATTCATGGCGGTGGAGATAGCGGTCACAACCGCTGACAGTATAGAGGTCGGCACCCCCCCTTCATGGTATCTTACAGAATCGCGTAACCGGAAAATCTCCTTTCCGGTTCTGGCGTTTATCAGCCAAACCTCGGCCTCAACACCCAACTGAGAATAAACTCCGGCATAGATTTTTTTGTAATCAGTCACCTTGCCGTAGAGAAGACCATCCACTCCAAGCGCTTCTGCCAGCTCTTTCTGACTGGCGCCGTCTATCTTTTTACCGGTGGATTTTTCGAAGTGAATCAGTTTCTCGTCGGCAACGGGGAGTTTCATATCGAGATAATTCCTGGAAGCAAAATGATTGGCAAAGTTTCGGCGGACAACTGCTTCAAGCCCCGGTTCGCCGGTCTCATTGCCAAAGGGGAGTATCGCCACCTGATTCGGGAAATCCCCTTCCGTGATGTTCTTCAAGCCATCGCCGTACTGCTCCATTTTAAGTGTCGGGGCACAGGCGGATAAAAGCACCGCAATCAGAATCCAAAGGATGAGCCTTAACATGAGTGACCCCCTAACTAAAAATGTCGCTTCTTTGTACATCCCCAGGTTCAGCAAACTTTTCAGAAGATCTGATTTTTCTTCAGATCTTTTGAGATAATTTCGGCCAGGTTCTTCAGGGTAGAGTCAACTGAATCAGTATCATCAGTATTGGTTGACGTTACAGCACTCCAGACCAGTTTGTCGTTATCTGCAGAGTAGAGATTGCTCTGCAGGGTATATATTTTGTAATCAATAGTGTAGCCGGGTGTTGTAGAGGCGGTCATGGTGTTGGTGTAGTACATGTTGAAATTGCGGTGGGCTGAAGTGTTGTATGAAGAGGTATATGTGGTGGTTCCAGGCATATAGACCGATTCTTTTTTCGTGTCAACAAGACGGGTCACCAGAACAGAATCTCGCCCGATCTCCAGCAGTTTGGCCTTGATGTTGTCAGCTTTCAGCCCCTTCAAATCGGGTAAATATTTGTAACTCTGGATCGCCTCCACACCCATACCACGCAAATTAACAACAAATTCATCCTCCAGACGCGCCCGGATAATCTGTTTTTCACTCACAGCAAGAACCATCGGCTTCTTGATCTGGCCGCTCTTAAATGAGTCGTCATGCCATGAGGTAACGAGGCGTGACGCTGAACAGCCAGAAAGCGTCAGCATCCCTGAAATCAATAGAGCAAAGCAATACCTTACACTGATATTCGTTTTCATATAATCCCCTTTTAGTGATCTTCAATAACCTTGCTTCTCAAGCCGGCCTCCTCGGAAACATCTCCGGTCAGAGAAGACCCTCACCACGAAGAGCGCTGAAAAAGAATCCGCCGAGATCCCTGCTGATCCGTGGCACCTTGTGCGCATCGAAGGTGTTGACAGTGGCACTCCAGAGCAGCTCGCCGGTTGCAACATCATACATAGTTGTCTGTAGCGTCGCACGGAGAAAATCATAATGGGAGTCTCTCGCATTTGCTCCGTAGACATATGCGGACTCCCCCCCCTGGCTGACCGTATTTGTCTCACCGGCAGCCAGGGCGCGGGTGGTCAGAACCGCGTCGCACCCCGATTTTTTGACAACGGCAACAACTGCTGCTCGCGTAGTGTTGTCCATGTCCAGAAATGGGATGATGGTATTGGCAGGAACCGCATGCACATCCCGCCGGTTCAGTTCATCAGCAACGAGGTTTTCAAATGTGGCGCGTTTCCCTTCGTCACGCGCAACACCTAGAATCAGTATCTTCTGATAGCGATGCACCTGCAGAGCCGGTTTATGCCAGGTTTCAATAACCTTCAGGGAAGAACACCCCCCTGAAATCAGCAGGATGACGGCGGCCAGACAGCAGAACAGAGCATTTGCAGCAAAAGCATTCCGACGGTTTTTCATTATCATCTCCATTTTAAAGTAAACCGTCTCTGGTCATCGCCCTTATTACAATATCCGCGACATCTTTGGTTAGATTGATAATCCCTTCCGGGTTCACTGCACTCGATATTCCGGACCAGACCATCTTCCCTGTACCAGCATCGAATAAAAGAGTTTCGATGGCCGCTTCTGTTGACGTTGTCACGTCCACCGGCTGATGCTCAAAAGTCATATATGAGACATTTGCACCGTAAAAGCCGTAATCTGTGTAATCTGTGTAATTGCCGCGATCGGTCATGACAAAACCGGTTCGGTGATCCTTTTTCCGCTTCGTGTCGGATACGTGTGTAATGACGACGCCATCAGCCCCGGACTTTTTGACCGCATCCTCAAGAGAGGCTCTGGTTGTTTTGGCGTCGAGGCCGGTAATGCTATAACTGGCAATTCCTGCAGCCCCCTTTTCGGTAACCTCTCCGGCAAAGACCTCTTCGAATATCTGGCGCATCTGCGGCTTCTCGGTTAAACCAACTACCAGGAGTTTCCGATACTTTTTCGCCTTCAGGTCGGGGGCTTTCCAGGAACTTTGCAATGAAACGGAGGCACAACCGGATATTGTGCTTAGAGTCAGAAACGTCAGAAGTAAGAATACGGAATTTTTCAATGTGTTTACCCCTGATGTGGCATGCAGGAACTGATGAGTTATATTGGCTGATGGATGAAAACCGGCTTACATGTCAAAAAAACGGTTTCTTGACCGAATCGGGTAACTGATGTCCAGACTTTTGTCAAGTCATATTTAAATAACATGCAGGAACATTTATTCATGATTCGCCGTTAGGGGCACTTTACATACAACTCATCCTCATGTATCTTTCCCACGGACTACTCTGCGTATTAAGACAAAAAAGGAAAAGGTTGGCTAGTATGGAAAAAATCCTGACAAAAATACTGAAAAGCAAGCTGTTTCCGAATGCCCTGCAACTGATGGTGGTGCTGTTTATGTCTTTGATTCTGTTCGGTTTACTGTTCGGGGCAGACGAGAAACGGAGCATCTATAATTTACTTGTCTGGCTGATCTGGTGGCCAATGCTCTGCGTGTTGTTTCTTGTGGCGGGTCGTGTCTGGTGCGCTATGTGCCCCTTTGTCTGGGTGAGCGACCGCTTGCAGCGAGCCACCGGCCTGCAGTTTGCCGTGCCCGATTTTCTCAAACAGCATGGCGGATGGATAACCCTGCTCTCATTCTTCATGCTGCTCTGGTTTGAGGAAACAAAAAATGCCATGGATTCGCCTCGCAACACATCGGTCATATTTCTGACCATTCTGACCGGCGCGGTGATCTCCGGCCTCTTTTTTCGCGGGCACACCTGGTGCCGGTATATCTGTCCGCTGGGGGGCTTAAGCCTTGTATATGCACGGACAGCTCTGTTTAAGATCCGCCCTGACGAGGCGGCATGCGCAGAGTGCCTTACGAAAGATTGCGTGGTGCCGGATGCAGAGTACGCCGGGTGTCCGATGCACCTGACCCCCTTTGCGATGGAATCGATAGCCAACTGCAAGTTTTGCGGTGCCTGCGTCAAGCGCTGCCAGAATGATTCCCTGCGGGTGCTGTTTGAAGCTCCCTCCAAAGGACTGACTGGGGAGACACCTGCGACGCCGGTCGTGATTCGGATGGCGGTCTTACTGGCAGGAGTGGTCAGTTTCCTGAATGCAACGACAAGCGAGAACCTGCCGGTCGGTCACCTGCTTCATCATACACACCATCCTGTATTTATGAAAACTCTGTTGTTTGCAGCCGCACTGATCATATGCAGTGTTCTCTTCAGAGCATTTATCTGGCTGGGAGCCAGGTGCGGTTCCGCGCTGTCACCGCTGCAACTCCGGATATACGCTGTACTCCCCATGATACCGCTGCTTATATTCAGTCACCTTGCCTATCTGACTTCAGGTATCCGGACGGATGGCGGTCACCTGCTGGTGCCGCTGGCGCAGTTGACAGGTGTACAATGGCCGGAAATCGAGCCTTTCTGGAGAGCTCTCTGCACCGGATATATACGCCCGGCTCTGGTTGCGCTCGGTCTGCTGATAACCCTCTGGATATCTCGAGTGGCTATGGCGCATGAGTCCGGTCTGCATATCCGCCGGATCAAACAGTTGTTTGCCCTGTTTTACATCATTTATGCCGTGTGGAATCTCAGCGCCGTCTGGCCAGACCTCTCCGGGTCGGTCACACCCCTGACTGAAACTACGCTCCTGTTGACGTCGGCAATCGACACCGAGAGCGGGTGGATATTGATATGGCCATTTGCTGCTGTACTTGCATCGGCGCTGCTGCTTACGCTGATTGTCCGGCATTCGTTGCAGCAGTCCGGGGGGGGAGAGGTGGTGGACGATTACAGCGCCAACCATTCGTGGCTCATTTCCGGCGGCATCGGTGATAAACAGAGCGAAATCCTTGACTGGTTGCTGGAGCAGGCGATTCAGGCGCGACTTAAGATACCGAAAGCTGTTACACTTGCCAATGCAAGCCAGGAAGTTGTCACCTTTCTGCAGCGTACACTGCCTGCCGGTTCTAAGGTTACAGTGAAAGCAAACCTCCGAAAAAACAAGGTGGTGATGACCATTCTGCACGAGGGGAGGCCATTGACTCTACCGGATTACAAAACAGCGCCCACTCTTGATCTGGACGATGACTCCGCCCTGGATGGCATTGAACTGAGGCTTGCCGCTGCACAAATCGAACATATGAGTTATCAGGCGCGGCTATCCGAATTGCGTTGCAGTTTCACACTTCGCCAGACATGTTAGACGCCTAACTGTTGGGCAAGCTCTGCTTTGTCCAACCTACAAAAGCGCAAACTATTACAGCACGAAGTATACACCGCGATTATTGAAGGGAAAGCGGGCTGATTTTTAATATATGAGATGAGCGATGGGGTGGGTTATGAATAGCTATGGTTCGCCGCGCAGGGCGTCACTGGAGAGCATGACCAGGTCTACACGGCGGTTTTTTGCTCGTCCATCAGATGTTGTGTTATCGCTGAGAGGACGAAACTCGGCATAGCCTGTTGCCGATATTTTGTCCGGATCAACATCGAAGTTTTTAATCAAATACTTGAGACCATTGGTTGCTCTTGCGGTGGAAAGCTCCCAGTTGGAGGGGAACTGCGCGGAACTGATCGGGACATTATCGGTATGCCCCTCGACTCGCATCGGGTTGTTATACTGGGTCATTACTTCGGCGATGGTGTTAATTAGTTCATACCCTTCCTGCTTTATCGCCGCCTTTCCGGAGTCAAAAAAACCGGCCTCTTTTAAACTTACGATCAGGCCACGCTTGGTAATTTCAAGTGTGACCTTATTCTGAGCCCCCTGTTTGACAAGATAGGCTTCAATAGATGATTTGATCTGGCGAAAATCTTTTTCCTCTGCACGCCCCTTGGACTGTCCATTTCGAGGACGAGCCGGCGGGGCTATTGTAATATCCGGTTTTAGCGATGGAACAACCAGCAACGCTTTTGACTCTATTACACTCATCTTTGGAGTCGGGCCGGGCTTTGTCATGCCAAAAGACTGCTGAATCGACTGCATGACCGCTTCGACTTTTGCCTTGTCGCTCTGCCCCATTGCATACAGCACTACAAAAACTGCAAACAGCAGGGTGATAAAGTCGGCATATGATACCAGCCAGCGTTCGTGGTTGGCATGTTTTTCTGGTGTCTTTTTTCGTGCCATTACCGGTCAGTGTTTGCCAAGGAAAGCATTAAGCTTCTGTTCGATAAAATGTGGATTCTCGCCGCTCTGGATAGCTATCAGCCCATCAAGAATCATAACCCGGCGCAAGATCTCTTCTCTCATACGGATCTTCATCTTGTTTCCGATCGGCAGGCAGATAATGTTGGCGAGCATAAGGCCATAGATTGTTGCGACAAAAGCCACAGCGATACCGGCTCCAAGCTTTGAAGTGTCGGAGAGGTTACCCATAACGTGAATCAAACCAAGAACCGCTCCAATAATACCTATCGTCGGTGAAAATCCACCCGCCGCCTCGAAGAATTCTGCACTCTCCTTTGTGTGCTCTTCATATGCGGAGATATCCGCCTCCATCGTATCGCGCAGTTTTTGAGGGTCGATGCCGTCAACCACCAGCGATATACCCTTTTTGATGAAAGGATCTCGAGCCGACCTGGCTTCCTGCTCCAGGGAGATCAGACCGTTGCGCCTAGCCTTGGTGGCGTAGTTGATAATATCCTTAACCACCTGACCGTGATCAACCTGAGGGGGCAAAAACGCGACCTTGCACCCCTTGAGTGCTTCAATAATCGTAGAGAGAGGAAAACAGACGAATGAGGCACCAAAGGTGCCCCCCAAAACAATCAGCGCTGCGGTCGGCTGAATGAGGGCTTTCAAATGGATCCCCTCAATTGCAGCGCCTCCAAAAACGGCGCCGAACCCCATGATCAATCCAATAATGGTTGCTAAATCCATGTTCTTTTAGTCCCGAATGTGGAATGGAGTTAAAACATGCGTATCACGATCGGCCGGGCTGATGCCCTTTTCATCGAATAAAACACGCTTAAACTGGCTGATTCGCTGTCGCTGAAGATATTTCTTTTTTATCGAAGATTCGCAGCGCCGAATGATTTTCGATCTGAATGCTATAACTCTGCTGATGATAGTGGCGGCCCGCTCCCTGACAATATAGTGATTACCGTTAAAAAGTGTAATTACTGTGTCCGGGGTCTCCTCAACAGTTACGATGTGATGCGGGTTCAGAT
>Ga0194060_10001939_pt1 | contig 14785 bp, 9 predicted proteins | sample SepL225m_MetaG_FD_163427 | JGI IMG/M metagenome (GOLD analysis project Ga0194060, IMG submission 163427) | Anoxic zone freshwater microbial communities from boreal shield lake in IISD Experimental Lakes Area, Ontario, Canada - Sep2016-L222-5m | ecosystem: Environmental > Aquatic > Freshwater >... | reverse complement strand
ACGCGGTGACGCGGCGGCGCGGTGACGCGGGGACGCGGTGACGCGGTGACGTGGTGATGCGGTGACGCGGTGACGCGGTGACGCGGTGACGCGGTGATGCGGTGATGCGGTGACGCGGTGACACGGTGACGTGGTGACGCGGTGACGCGGTGACGCGGTGATGCGGTGACGCGGTGACGTGGTGACAAGCAGGAATGCGAGAGCAGCGAAGCTGTCACCCTGTCACCCTGTCACCCTGTCACCAAGTCACCAAGTCACCAAGTCACCAAGTCACCCTGTCACCCTGTCACCAAGTCACCCTGTCAAACGGGGGCGTGATGCAAACGATCTCAACTGACGTTCTGGTGATCGGCGGCGGGGCCACCGGCCTCGGCTGCGTGCGTGACCTGGCGATGCGCGGGATGCGCGCCGTGCTGGTGGAGAAGGGCGACCTGACCCACGGCACCACCGGGCGCTACCACGGGCTGCTGCACTCCGGCGGGCGCTATGTCACCAAGGATCCGCAGTCGGCTACGGAGTGCGCCCACGAGAATGCCATCCTGCGCCGGATTATGCCGCACTGCCTTGAGGATACCTCGGGTTTCTTTGTGATTACTCCCTGGGACGACCCGAGTTATGGCGATATTTTTGCGGCCAACTGCCGCAAGACCGAGGTACCCGTCCATGAGATTCCTGTAGCCGAGATGCTGCGCCGCGAACCGGCCCTCAACCCGCGAATCTCGCGGGTCTTTGAGGTGCCTGATGGCTCGGCAGACTCGTTTCTGGCCGCGCACACGAATGCGCTCTCGGCTCGTACCTATGGTGCCCGGATTTTCACCTACCACCGTGTAGTCGATCTGATCCGCACGGGCGACCACGTGGTTGCCGCCGTCGTGGAAGATCTACGCACGAGTGAGCGAAAATACATCGACTGCGGCTTTATCCTCAACGCCGCCGGAGCCTGGGCTGGACAGATCGCTGCCCTGGCTGGCGTGAAGGTCACGGTTGTTCCTGGCAAGGGCACGATGGTGGCAATGAGCCACCGTATGGTCAACACGGTGATCAACCGCTGCAAGCTGCCCGCCGACGGCGACATCATCGTGCCTATCCACACGGTCGCGGTGATTGGCACCACCGACATCCACGTGCCCGACCCGGATGTCTACGGGATTGAGCCGCACGAGGTGCAACTCATGCTCGAAGAGGGCGAGAAGCTGGTGCCGGGTTTCACGCAGCACCGCGCCCTGCGGGCCTGGGCAGGTGTCCGCCCGCTCTACAAAGATCAGGATGTGGCTAACGACCGCGACATCAGCCGTACCTACAAGCTGCTGGATCACCAGCAGCGCGATGGTGTAGACGGCATGATCTCGATGGTTGGCGGCAAGTGGACGACCTACCGGCTGATGGCCAAGGATGCGGTGGACGAGATCGCGCACCGACTGGGCAATACGCAGCCCTGTCGCACCGCCGACGAGCCGATGCCGGTGCCGGACTTCGAGCACCGCAGCGGGAACCATGCGGGTGAAGGCGCGGAGAAGCTCTACTGGCTGGGCAAGCCCCTGGCCGCTATCGAGGAAGAACACGCCTACGGTGACCTGATCTGCGAGTGCGAGTTGGTCTCGCGTACCCGCATCCAGGCCGCGATCAACAGCGGTGCCAGCAACCTCGACGACATCCGCCGCGATGTGCGGATGGGCATGGGTCCGTGCCAAGGCGGCTGGTGCATCTACCGCACCACGGCCCTGCTCTACGAGCAGCGTGCCCAGGTTGCGCAGGGGGCCAGCGCAGATCGTCCGGCCTTCGGCATTGAACACGCCAACGCGGCCATGCTGCACTTCCTCCAGGAACGCTGGAAGGGATTAACCCCGGTACTCTGGGGCGACCAGTTGCGCCAGGCTCGTCTCGACGAGCTGATCTACGTGAATGTGATGGGTGCCCACCGCCTGAGCGCCCACGCGGAACAGGGCGGTGGCCTCGTGACCGAGGAGAGGTAGGGGCGAAGCTTCGCCCCTACGTGGAAACGCCATGAACTACGACACGATAGTCATCGGTGCGGGGATTGCCGGGATGCTGGCTTCCATCGGGCGGGCCGAGGCGGGCGAGCGGGTGCTGTCCCTTTCAAAGGGCCACGGGGCCACCCACTGGGCTGCTGGCTGCCTGGATCTCTTCGACATCGGCGCTGGCGACCCGCTGGCCGAGATCGAGTCGCTGATCGCTGTTCACCCCGATCACCCCTACGCCCTGGTTGGCGTAGACGCCGTGCAGGCTGGCGCGGGTCGCCTGCGCGCCGCCTGTGAGGCTGGCGGCTACCCGCTGGTCGGCAGCCTGCGCCGCAACCTACAGATGCCCACGGCTGTCGGTGCCCTGCGGACGACCTGCCTGGTGCCCGCGACGATGGCCGCCGGTGACGCTCGCCAGTTACCTCGTTCGGGCGACGGCAGCGGCCCGTTGCTGATTGCTGGTTTCCACGAGCTACGCGATTTCTTCCCGCCCTTGGTTGCCGCAAACCTGTGCGCCCTGGGTTTTGCCGCCGAGGGTGTCTACCTCCAGGTGCCGCCGACGGAGCGCACGCTTGACTTTGGCACGGTCTCCTTTGCTCGTCTCTTCGACCGGCCCGCCTTCCGCGCCGACGTGGGCCGTCAGTTGCGCCAGTTGGTGCAGCGCGGCAGATACAGCCGGATTGGTATGCCTGCGGTACTCGGGTTGGACAATGCCACTCAGGTGGTGAGCGACCTCCAGGCCGCCGCCGGTGCCCTGATCTTTGAGATCCCAACCCTGCCTGCCTCGGTGCCGGGGATGCGGCTCTACCGTGCGCTTGAGACCGCCCTGCAACGGGTCGGCGGGCGCATCCAGATCGGTGCTTTCGTGCGGCACGCCGAGGGCCGGGGCAATCGCTTGGAAGCGATCTACAGCGAAGCCGCTGCCCGCGAGCAGCGCCACGCCGCCGCCCGCTACGTCCTGGCCACGGGCGGGATTGCCGGTGGCGGGGTGCGCGCTGACCACGCTGGCAACCTGGTTGAGACCGCCCTCGGCCTGCCCCTGCGCACGCCAAACGCCCGCGCCGACTGGTTCGCCGCTCGCTTTCTTAACGAGACAGGCCACCCGGTCTTCCGTACCGGCGTTGCCGCCGACGCGAGCCTGCGCCCCCTCGACGCTGCTGGTCAAGTGATCTACGAAAATGTCGCCGTCGCCGGGTCGGCCCTCGCCGGGTGCGACCCCATCCGCGAAGGTGCCCTTGAGGGAATCGCCGCCGCAACCGGCTGGAAGGCTGGGCAGTTATGAATGCAAAATGCAAAATGCAAAATGTAAAATGGCACACATACGCGCCATTTTTTGCATTTTGCATTTTGCATTTTGCATTTTGCATTAATCATGGATCACATTGAGTTCTCGCTCACCCAATCACTTGATCACTGTATCAAGTGCAACGTCTGCACCTCGGCATGTCCGGTGGCCGCCGTGACCGATAAATTCCCTGGCCCGAAGTATGTTGGGCCGCAGGCCCAGCGCTTCCGCCATGCGGGCCAGCCGGTGCCTGACAACTCGGTGGATTACTGTTCGGGCTGCCGGGTGTGTAACGAAGTCTGCCCGACCGGCGTAAAGATAGTTGAGCTAAACGCCCGCGCCCGCGCCCAGATCGTGGCCGAGCGCGGGATGCCCCTACGCAATCGGATCATCGCCCGCGCCGGTGTGGTTGGGCGATTGAGCTGCGGCCCCCACGCGCCGCTGGTGAATGCCGGCCTGTCGATCCCGCCCCTGCGCTGGGTGATCGAACAGATCATGCAGATCCACCGCGCCGCACCGCTGCCGTCTGCCAGTAGCTACACCTTCCGCTCCTGGTTCAAGAAGCACCAGCCACCTGTAGGCGCTCGCAAGCAGGTGGTCTACTACCACGGCTGTAGTACCCAGTACTACGAGCCGCACGTGGGTAAGGCCGCCGTCGCCGTACTGGAGCGCAACGGTTACGAGGTGATCATCCCCACGCAAGGGTGCTGTGGTCTGCCCCTGCTTTCGAACGGCGACTTTGCGGCAGCGAAGGGCCGACACATGTATAATGTAGAGTCGCTGCTGCCCTATGTGCGCCGAGGAATTCCCGTGGTCGGCACGAGCACCAGTTGCACCCTTACTCTCAAGGAGGAGGCTCCTGAGTTGCTTGGACTACACAGCCAGGACGTGCGCGCCGTGGCCGCCGGTACCTACGACATCTTCGAGTTCCTGCGCAACCTGTATGACGCGGGCGATCTGGATACAAACTTCCGCCCAATCCAGCGCGAGTTGCCTTACCACCCACCATGCCAGTTGCGCGCCCACCGCATTGGCGTGCCCGTTCTCGATATACTCGGCCTCGTTCCTGGCTTGCGCCTCAATGAGAGCCACGCCGCGTGTTGCGGCATCGCAGGAACCTACGGCCTGAAGAAAGAAAAGTACCAGATCGGCATGGATGTCGGCGCAAAGCTCTTTGCCTTTGTGCAGGCAGCCAACTCCGACCTCGCCCTCTGTGATAGTGAGACATGCCGCTGGCAGATCAGCCACGGCACCGGCGTCGCCACCAAGCACCCCATTGAGATTTTAGCTCAAGCCTATGGGTTGTAGATTGCAGATTGTAGATTGCAGATTGTCGCACAATCTGCAACCTGCAATCTACAATCTGCAATAGCAGTCTTATGATTGGCCTCCTCATCATCTCACACAGCGCCAGCATCGCTCGCGGGGTCAAAGAACTGATCGATCAGATGGCACAGGGCCGGGTTCAGATCGCGGCAACCGGGGGCACCCTTGAGGGCGATCTCGGCACCAGCACGGATTTGATCAGCCAAGCCATTGCCAGCCTCACCGGGGTTGACGAGGTGCTGGTACTCGTCGATATGGGCAGCGCGATCATGAGCGCTGAGATCGCCCTGGAGATGAGCGGCATCTCTTACCTCATGAGCGCGGCTCCGCTGGTGGAGGGGGCGCTGGTGGCGGCGATTGAGGCGACCCGCCCGGACGCCACCATTATCGAGGTGTCCGCCGCCGCCGAGCGTGCCCTGGAGACGAAGGGTGTGGCCCTTGTGGTTGAACACCCGCTCTCCCCGTCGCCCCCCGCTCCCGTGTCGGTCACAGGCGTTGAGATCACGCTGACGATCACGAACAGAATTGGGCTGCACATGCGCCCAGCGAAGGACTTTGTCTTGACGGCGAGTCGCTACTCCAGTTTGATCCGCGCCCGTAACCTGGCCCGCCCCGAGCGACCGGTCGCGAATGCGAAGAGCATGATTGATGTTATGAAATTAGGTGTTGGGTTTGGACACCAGATCCACCTGCGCGCTGAGGGCGACGATGCACTTCAGGCGCTCGATGCGCTCGCCCGGCTGGTGGCCAATAACTTTGGCGAGGCGTAGCGGCGATCAGAGGCGACGGTGTACCGGCCCTGAGCGCACACAGACGGTAAAGGATTTGCTATAATGGTGCGTGTAATCCCCGGAGGGCGTATGCACGATTCTAAGCGCTGGGGGTATCCCCGTTGCTTGGTGTCATCCCAGCGGTTGATGAAAGATTCACGACATGTTAGCGCCCGGCACTCTGCTCCAAGAACGTTACCGCATCGCCGCGCAGATCGGCAAGGGTGGCATGGGCGCAGTGTATGTGGCGCGTGACATGCGGCTATCTCACGATGTGGCGATTAAGGAGACGCTTTTTCACGACGATGCCTACCGGCGCGCTTTTGAACACGAGGCGAAGCTCCTCGCTCGGCTGCGTCACCAGGCGCTCCCGAAGGTGAGCGATCACTTCATTGAGGGTAACGGGCAGTTCTTGGTGATGGAGTTCATTCACGGCGAGGATCTGGGCAGCCAGCTCGTTCGCCTGGGTAAGCGTTTCGCCTCTCCTCAGGCGCTGCCGATGGTGCTGAAGTGGGGCGACCAACTCCTGGACGTCCTCAACTATTTGCACACGCGGCCCATGCCGATCATTCATCGCGACATGAAGCCGAGGAATCTGAAGCTCACCTCAACCTTTGACATTATTCTGCTCGACTTTGGCCTCGCCCGTGGCGGTGTCACGCTTTCTGTCGATAGTTCTGGCGCAACCACGCCTGAGAGCGATGAGCGAAAGATCTACGGATTCACGCCACCCTACGCGCCGATTGAGCAGATGCGCGATGGCGAGCCTGACCCGCGCAGCGACCTGTACTCCCTGGGGGCGACGCTCTACCATATGCTCACGGATTCGCTGCCCTCCGATGCGATGAGCCGGATGGCCCGCCTGATTAACGGCAACCCCGACCCGCTTCGCCCGCTTCGTGATCTGGCCCCGCATGTGCCGGAGCCGGTGGCGAACCTGATCCATCGCTCGCTCAATGTGACGATGGATGGACGACCAACTAGCGCCCGCGAGATGCGCGAGGAGTTCGCCCGCGCCCGCAGCTTTGCGTCATCCACGCCACTGACCGCAACACCATCGGTGATCTCGTTACCTTCGATTGCCCCTCGGCCCCCTACGACAGCGCCGCTAAATAATACGCCGAGCATCGTAAGTCCCTCGGTACCTCTGAACGAGCAGGCACCTGTCGGCACGCTTTTGCGCATGCTCACCACGGGTAGCCCGATCCGCTCGGTGGCCTTTAGCCCCGGCGGCGACCTGCTCGCTGCTGGCTATGACGACCATACGGTTGGGCTGTGGCGGCTGAGCGACTATAGCCACGTGCGAACGCTCAAGGGGCATACCAGCAGCGTGCGCAGTGTCTTTTTTGCGCCCACTGGCGGGCTGATGGCTACCGGCAGCGATGATGAGACGGTGCGAATCTGGAATGCGAGCGACGGCGACATGCGACGGCAATTGCGCATCCCCGGCTGTCCCATCGAAAGTATTGCCTTTAGCCCGGATGGCAAGCTGCTGGCGGTGGGCGGCTGGGGCAGCGCGATTATGATCTGCTCTGTTGAGGGCGATCAAGTACACGTCCTTGATTCCCTGCCCTGCCCTTTTGTCCACAGTCTGAGCTTTAGTGCTGACGGTGGGCTGATCGCGGCTGGATGCTATGATGGTGCTGTCTACCTCTGGAATACGGTAGACCACCGGCCCGCTGGGCAGCTTGGCGGATTCGCTAGCTTTATCTATAGCGTTGCCTTTAGCCCCAACCGCGAGTATATTGCCGCTAGTAGCCAGATGAGCGTCCGTGTCTGGCGACTCGACGACCAGAAGCTGATCGAGACGTTTCAGGGGCACCGTGGCCCCGTGCGCTCGATCTCGTTTAGCCCCGATAGCCAGGTGATCGCCAGCGCCAGTGAGGATCGCGGCGTCCGCCTCTGGCGCCTCAGCGATGGCGAACTGATCGCCCCCGCCTTCGATCACCGCGCTGGTGTGGCCAGCCTCACCTATAGCCCCTCTGGCCGCCTGCTCGCCACGGGTACCCACGATGGCCGAATCTGTCTCTGGCAGTTGTAGATGCTGTCTATCGGCCTGAGTCGTATGGCTAGATCCACTACGTTTCGAATAAGCCGACTGTCCCCCCTCACCCCCTGCCCCTCTCCCTCACGGGGAGAGGGGAGATTCCGCACCAGGACGCATCTGACTCCCCGTCTCCCGCTCAGGGAGAGGGGGCTGGGGGTGAGGGCTGGCCGGTGGTGGATTCCTTTCGTCGCGCTATTGCTGGTTCCCCTGCTGAGCGGCTGCCTGCTGATCAGCGGCGAGCAGACGATGATCGATCTGTCCGCTGGAACTGGCAACCTGAGTACGACGTTTGTGGGCGCTGAGGGTGGCGAGGAGCGAACTGTGAAGGTGAGCGCGGGGGCCGCCACCCTCCGGGCCATTGTTATGATCTCGCTCGCTACCGGCGACCTCCAGATCGATCTGTTGCAGCCCGATGGCTCGCTGGCCTTTGCCGTCACTAGCCAGCCCGATGCGCAGGTGACGCGCAGCAACTCGGTGCGTAGCGACGCGAACGGTCTAGTGCGCTACCGGGTCTCGGCCCGCAGCGCCCGCAATGGCGAGTTTCAGATCTTTTTTCAGCCATAAAATAATAGAGAGGTTTGGAGAGAATGTCATTCTCTCCAAACCTCTCTTTTTAGCGCAGCATTAGCATCCGTCCAGTGCCGACTTGCTCCAGGCTGCGGGCGATGTCGCCGGTGCCAGCGAGCATGGCTCCGATCACGCTGTGTGGTATGGCCAACAGGTGAATTGACGTGATGCTGATAATGCTGGCTAGTGGCGGGCCGCCGCGCAGCAGTTCTAGCTCGCCAAAGAACTCCTCTGGGCCAAGCTGGGCCACCACCTGCGGCTTGCCCGCCGGGTTCTCGGATTGGAGCCGCACCACCGCCGCTCGCCCCGATTCGATCAGGTAGAACCGTCCGCTCGGCACGCCCTGGCGCACGATCATGGTGCGCGCCGGTTGCTCCACCCGCTCGGCGTGCATGGCCAACTCGCGCAGGGCCGTCCGTGGTACGTTGTGGAAAAGCGGGATGCGCTCCAGCAGGCGCACAATGTCGAGCATGGCCACGCCCGTGCTGGCGTGGGGCGCGACATCCTTGAGCATCCGCTCGATCTGGGCACCCGGCAGGAACAGCAGGTCGCTGCCGATGGTGGCGCGGTAAGAACGGCTCGTTACCTGGTCGAGATCCCCGCCCACCTCGCCGAAGAAGTCGCCCCGGTGTAGCTCGCTCACCAGATCACCGCCTTCCTTCACCGCCACCTCGCCCGCCTCAACGATCCACAGGCCCGAGGGCGCGACCCCGGCGGCCAGCAGCAGGTGTCCTGCGTCGGCATGGCGCGACTCCAGGGTCGCGGATAGCTCATGCAGCTCGTGGTCATCGCAGACGGCGAAGATCTCCACCTGGCGCAGCAGGCGCAGCCGGGCCTCGCGCACATCGCCGAAGGCCCGCGAAAGTTCGTTGGCCCAGGGTGTGTTCGGGAAGATCTGGCGGTTGGACGCCTCGCGCTCGGGCCAGGGCAGGGCGTCGTAGGCGGCGCGGATGACTCGTCGGGCGAAGCTCGCCCCGGCCTGCTCCTCTATCGTCGTCACCGTATAGCGCAGCACCTCGGCGTAGCGGGCACCCTGGATGTCGAGCGGTTCCGCAGTGAGCGTCGGGCTGATCCGCGCCCGCTCACGGTCGAGGGTGATGTCCCAGTTCGCAGTAGCGGCCAGTACGTCCATACGGTCGTCGAGCGCCTGGGCGCGCCGAACGCCGTAGAGGTCGTGGAGCAGCCGGTAGCAGCCGGCGTAGCAGTGCTGGAATGCGTGCTGAATCCGCTCCGCCTCGCTTATAGCGGGCTGGAGCGGCCAGCTCAGCCCGCTGGTGCTGATCTGGCGCAGGGTGAGGTAGTGGGTACACCAGGCCGCAGCCCACAGGCCCGACGAGAGGGTGAGGGCGGCGAGGGCTGGCGGCGTGTTGCGCCAGGTTGGCAGCAGTTCCAGCAGGTAGCTCACGCTCTGCGCGGCAATGCCGAGCCAGAGCAGCAGCCAGCACCAGAGCAGTCGTGAGTCACGCAGGCCAATCAACTGGGGCAACAGCAGGGCCAGGGCCACCACGCTCAGGTAGATCGGTGCCGCCTCGATCACCACCCATATAAAACGCGACCCCGGTTGGGCTGCATGGATCACCCCGATTGTCAGGCCAGCGGCCAGGAAAGCCATGCCTAGCATCACCGCACTGGCCGCCAGTTCGCCCGGCTGCGACTGGTGGAGATCGATGTCGAGCAGGGCGATGAATCCGGCGAACATCAGCAGCAAGAATCCCGCGATCCTGATTCCTGTCCAGATCGCAGAGAGTCCCGGCAGCACTAGGTAGCCGCCCAGGGCCACCAGTTCAATCGCGGTGACGGCGAGGAAGCTGTTGAGCGCCTGGCTCACCCGTGCGCCCCGGTAGTCAGCTTGCAAGGCGAGCTGCGCCGCAAGGGCGGCCAGCCAGAGCAGCGGCGCAACGACGGCGGCACGCAGTCCGTAGCGTAGGGGCAGCCCGGCCAGGGCCAGGGCCAGGGCCGAGAACGCCGCGCCCGCCATCAGCGGGCTGCGCCCGTAGCCGCGCTGGGCGACCCACGCGGCGGCGGCGCGCACCAGCCCCCAGGCGGCGACGATCAGCCCAAGGCAGAGCGGCACGATCATTGCCAGTACAATCACCAGCGAGAGGAATTTTCCCGCCGTACTCCCCTCCCATAGCTGCACCATCACACCGACGAGCTGACGCTGCCAGAAGAGGGTGGTCAGTACGATAGCCAGGGCGGTGTAGGCCGCCGCGAGTAGGCCGTAGATGGCAAAAAATCGCTCCTCGCCGCTGAAGTGGGCGCGGCTGCGCAGCTTCTGCCAGAGTGGCCCGCTGATAAAGGTGAGGGCGCGCTGGCGCAGGTTCGGCAGGCGCAGCAGATCGACCAGAATGAAGTAGCCGTCCAGTTCAAGCAGCGGGTTGAAGTTAAACAGGGCCGCCAGATAGCAGGCCACAGCCAGCTTGTAGGCCGCAGCGGCCAGTAGCCCGCTGGGGAGCAAATAGACCGTGATCGCAGCGACCGACCCCACCAGCAGATCGCAGAGCGGGCCTGCCAGCGAGACAAGCACGCGGGCGCGCTGTCCCGCCAGCCAGATGTCGCTGGTATCGACGAAGGCGGCGGGCATGCCGTAGTAGATCATCACGCCGCCGCGCAGCACCCGCCGCCCGGCGTGCTTCACCGCCAGGGCGTGCGACAGCTCGTGGAGCACAAACGAGAACAGCAGGGCCGCCCACAGGGCCAGCAGGCTCATCAGCACATTGTCGGCACTTAGCATTTGGTAGTCTGCGCCCTGGCCGGCCTTCAGGGCAAAGCAGATCAGCCCGGCGACCGTGAGCACGGCGTGGATGGCGGCGAAAGGCCATGTGAAGAACAGACGACCGCCAGCGCGGTAAAGCGCCCCTACGAACCCGTCAACTCCGTTGACGGCAAAAGTGCGCTCGCGCAGGGTATCCAGCAACTGCTCGCCCTTGCCCTCAACGCTGCGTGACTCCTCCTGGCTACGCAGGCTGCGGTAGATACCCACCGGAGCGTCGGCCAGAAAGCCGTAGCTATGCAGGCTCTGCACCAGATCCGCCACGGGCAAAAGCTGCTTGAAGCGCAGGAAGCCCGTGGTAGCCAGTTGGGCCACGCTCTGGGATCCGTCCATCGCCCGCCAAAGTTCGCGCTCGGCTGCCGTAAGGCGCAGGTATGAACCGCCGGGGCTGCGCAGCACGGTGAGGCTTTGGCCGCCCTCGTTCACCGTCTCCTCGACCACGCCAGCGATACGTTGCGGTCGGTACTGGGCGAAATCAACCCGGTGGGCCAGCCGCTCCCAGAGAACAACCGAACTGGTATTGGCCAGCGGGCGGGTGGCGATACGCCGAGCAAGCCCCCGGTAAAGGCCACGCGGGGCGGCGCTGACGGCGGGTGCCTGCACACGCTCCGCCAGGGCGCACCAGGGTGTGTTGTCAGGTGTCATCACGGGCGGATCCCTTATCTCTAAGGCGTGTTTTAGATTGCAGATTTTAGATTGCAGATTTGCCGCTATAACATGGTTCAGGACAACTTTACAGTTTGGCGAGGACGCGGGGACGCGAGGACGCGATGGAATCGCCTCGTCGCTTCATCGCCTCATCGCCAAACTGTAAAGCGAGAATTACCGGATCTGAACCTTACCAAGCCCACGTGTGGTATCATATTCAGCCTAACAAAAGCTACTCAGGCGTTGCCTCTGATTTAAAATTAATCGACGATAGTCATTGTACACATGTGTGGAAATAAGCAATGTGCAACGCAAACCATCACCCTAGTTTTCCCGCTACAACAATGATAGCTGCCCTAGCGGACTCTCCTGTCACGGTGGCCGAACTCGACTGTAATCTGCGCTACACGGCGGTATATAGTCCGGGGCGACTCCTGAACGGGTGTGAGGTTATCGGGTACACCAACGTGGAGATCTACGGCCCGCAGGGCGAGCCGTTGATGGTGCTGGGGCGACTGGCACTGGCGAGCGGCTCGCCGCAGAGTGGCCGGGTGTCTCTCATCCAAGATGATATAACCATCCATGTGGATGTACGGGCTACGCCGGTGGGCGATAACGAGGCAAGCCGTCGGCTGGCGCTGCTGGCGATTGATATTACCGCACAGATCCAGCTTGAGTCCCGGATCTTAGAGCGCGAGCGCTTTGCGGCCACGGGGCAGGTGGCGGCCACGGTGGCCCACGAGGTCAACACGCCGCTTCAGGCGATCGAGAGCTGCCTGCACCTCGCCGGGCGCGTTCACGACCCGGCTGAGCGGACACGTTACCTGCGTCTGGCCCGCGACGAGATTAAGCGGGTGGGGTACACCTTGCGCCAACTCCTCGACCTCTATCGACCAAGCGAGGTGCAGACGTCACTAGATATGAACGGCCTGATCGAGCGTGTGCTGACGCTCACCACTATCAGTCTGGCCCGTCGCTCTATCCAGATTGAGCGCCGTCTTTCGAGCGATCTGCCGGTGGTGATTGGTCGTACTGATGAGATCATCCAGGTACTCATCAATCTGATTTTTAATGCGATGCATGCGATGCCCCGTGGCGGCCATCTCTGTCTGGAGAGCGAGCGTGGCCAGAGCGCAGCGGGCCTCCCCTGCCTGGTCGTGCGCGTGCGCGACAGTGGCGTGGGCATTGCCCCCGAGCTACAGCAGCGAATCTTCGAGCCCTTCTTCACCACCCGTACTGACGGCTCCGGCCTGGGGTTGGCGGTGTGTCAGCGGATCATTGATAATCATAGAGGAACCCTACGGGTCGAGAGCGAACTTGGTGTCGGTAGTTGCTTTATTATCGAGATACCGATCTCGTAGCTCGCTGCCTAAAACCCCACGAGGTTTCAGGTGCCAGGTTTCAGCGTGACAGTGTGGCGATGAGGCGAGGATGCGATGAGGCGATGAGGCGATGAGGCGACGAGGCGATGAGGCGATGAGGCGATGAGGCGAGGATGCGACGAGGCGATGCTATCGCATCCTCGCCTCATCGCGTCCCCGCCACACTGTCACGCTGTTCTGAACCATGTCTATTGCTTCAGTCCAGATCAGAACTGGCCGCTCAGGAAGCGCCCGATCTCCTTGGCGGCGGCGCGGCCCTCGGCAATGGCCCAGACGATCAGTGACTGGCCACGGCTCATGTCGCCGGCCGCGAACACTCCGCGCCGTGAGGTCATCTTGTGATCGTCGGTCTTCACGGTGCCACGTGGGTTCAACTCAACCCCGAGTTGCTCGATCATGCCGCTGCGCTCAGGGCCGGTGAAGCCCATCGCCAGCAGGACAAGGTCGCAGGGCAGGGTGAAGTTCGAGTCGGGGATCTCCTGCATCTGCATGCGGCCCATGGCGTCCCGGCTCCAGGTCACGCGAACCGCCTCGATTGCGGTCACATGGCCGCGCTCGTCGCCGATCAGGCGCTTCGTCTGTACGGTGTAGATACGCTCACCGCCCTCCTCGTGCGAGGATGCCTTCCGCAGAACGAGCGGCCACTCCGGCCAGGGGTTATCCTGCGCCCGCTGGAGCGGCGGCTGCGGCATCAGTTCAAATGACGTGACCTGGATGGCCCCCTGGCGCAGCGATGTGCCCACGCAGTCGGCCCCGGTATCGCCGCCGCCGATCACCACCACCCGCTTGCCCTCGGCCACGATCTCGTCGTCGGGCGGGATGGCATCACCGGCGCAGCGCTGGTTCTGCTGGGCGAGGAACTCCATCGCGAAGTAGACCCCGTCGAACTGACGACCTTCCACAGTGAGGTCGCGTGGCTGACGGGAGCCGCCGGTGAGCAGCACGGCGTCGAAATCCTGGGAGAGATCCTCGACCGACATGTTCACACCAACATGAACGCCGGTGTGGAAGGAGACGCCCTCCGCCTCCATCTGGGCCAGACGCCGGTCAATGATCTGCTTCTCGATCTTAAAGTCGGGGATACCGTAGCGCAGCAACCCGCCGATCCGGTCGGCGCGCTCGAAGACCGCGACTTCGTGGCCCTGGCGGCGCAACTGCTGGGCGGCGGCGAGGCCGGAGGGGCCGGAGCCGACGACGGCTACGCGCTTGCCGGTGAGGTGGTGCGGCGGCTGGGGCCGCACCCAGCCCTCGGCGAAGCCGCGCTCGATGATCTGAAGTTCGATCATCTTGATCGCCACGGGCTGAAAGTTCAGGCCGAGGGAGCAGGAACCCTCGCAAATGGCGGGGCAGAGGTGTCCGGTGAACTCAGGGAAATTATTGTCGCTGTGCAGCAGTGTTAGGGCGCGCTCCCAGTCACCCTCGGAGACGAGATCGTTGAAACCGGGGATGTAGTTTCCGAGCGGGCAGGCGACGTGACAGTAGGGGATGCCGCAGTCCATACAGCGGGCACCTTGCTGCATCACAACAAGTTCATCGACTGGCTCATAGACCTCGTGGTAGTCGGCCAGGCGCTCGGCAACCGGTCGCCCGTTTGGATCTTGGCGCTCGTATTTGAGAAAGCCTTCTACGTCTCCCATGTGCTGACACCTCTCTGGCTTGTGCGCCGCTCTCGCGGCGCAAAGATGTTGACGGATACCCTTAGAATAATGTGCGTGGATACGCCACGACGTACCCAACCGCGCCTCTGTCGGTGTTGGGCGCTGCACCAGAACTCTATTTTAGAGATTCCTTGAACAAGATGCAATATAATGTACACGGTTCTGCCCCACCCCATAGTAATAGACTGTCAACCTAGACTGGTTATTTGGTTACTTCTCGTTTACTTCTGGCGGATTGGCTAGGGCGGTTGATTGCTGGATGGCCCTCACCCCCCACAGTTCGTCGCCGCTCAGCCCTCACCCCCCAGCCCCCTCTCCCTGTGAGGGAGAGGGGGCTGGGGGGTGAGGGC
>Ga0194060_10001938_pt1 | contig 14788 bp, 14 predicted proteins | sample SepL225m_MetaG_FD_163427 | JGI IMG/M metagenome (GOLD analysis project Ga0194060, IMG submission 163427) | Anoxic zone freshwater microbial communities from boreal shield lake in IISD Experimental Lakes Area, Ontario, Canada - Sep2016-L222-5m | ecosystem: Environmental > Aquatic > Freshwater >... | reverse complement strand
GAATTTGAGAAAGGGATTGAGAAGGGGATTGAGAAGGGGATTGAGAAGGGGAAGCTAGAGGTTGCTTGTCGGTTGATTGACAAGGGTATGTCGGTTGAGGAAGCGGCGGAGGTAGCTGGAGTTACCGTGGAAGTGTTGCGTGGTGGGGCGTAGCTCTTTCCCCTTTTGAGGCAGATAGTAAATATCAAGCGATGCTGCACAGATTTCTGAGAATGATTTGCCATCACGGATAACGGCAGAGGCAAAAACAAGAATCGGGTTTAAACCCAAAAGCTTCCGTTTTTGATTTTATCCGTGTAAATTCGTGTCCATCCGTGGCTAAAAAAGATGTTGAGGTATTATCCCTTTCATCCCTTTCATCCCTGTAAAATAAAGGTTCAATGATGAGTGTAGTCATAAAAGTCGAAAACCTGAGCAAAAAGTACATCCTCACCCACCAGGGACAGGAGAAATACACCGCCCTGCGCGATGTCCTAGCCAACAGCGTCAAGCGCCTCGGCAAGAAGCTCCTTTCACCCTTCACCCATCACTCTTCACAGGGTTCTAATTCACCCTTCACCCTTCACCCTTCACAAGGTTCTCAAGAAGACTTCTACGCCCTCCGCGACGTTTCCTTCGAAATCAAACAAGGCGATCGCGTCGGCATCATCGGTCGTAACGGGGCCGGCAAATCCACCCTCCTCAAAATCCTCAGCCGCATTACCGAACCGACCAGCGGCAAGATTGAGATCACCGGGCGGGTGGCCAGTCTGCTGGAGGTAGGCACCGGTTTTCATCCTGAACTTACCGGGCGGGAGAATATTTTTCTGAATGGTGCTATTCTGGGGATGGGGCGAGAAGAGATAAAGCGGAAATTTGATGAGATTGTCGATTTCGCCGAGGTGGAGCGTTTTCTCGATACGCCGGTCAAGCGGTATTCATCCGGTATGTATGTGCGATTGGCATTTGCCGTGGCGGCGCATCTGGAGCCGGAGATATTGATTATTGATGAAGTGCTGGCGGTCGGGGATGCGCAGTTTCAGAAGAAGTGTCTGGGGAAGATGGAAGAGGTGGGGAAGGAAGGGCGAACGGTTTTGTTTGTGAGTCATAACATGGCAGCAATCAGTACGCTTTGTTCGACGGCAATACACCTGCACACTGGTTTAATAGTTGGAAATGGTGGATCTTCAGATATAATCGCCGGGTATCTACAAACATTTACTGCACACACCGGTTTCAGATCTTGGGAGAATGGTACGGGCGATGATACGGCAAAACTGTATCACGTTCAACTGATCAGCCCCGGTGGAAATATTTCACAAGAGTTCTCAATAAATGAAGCGGTTGCGATAGAGATGGACATAGAGATACTAAAAAAAATTGTTGGGGCGAAGATTTCAATCAGTGTTTCAAGTTTTGACGGAATTATTGTATTTACCTCCGACGACACGGATTCGTTGGATACAGGGGATAAGTCTCCTGGACTTTACAGGTTCAGGGCATATATTCCTGAAGATTTGTTGAATACTGGTAATTATTCATTATCTGTTGCAGCCCACTTACCGCTTGTCAAAATCATGTTCTTTGAAGAACACTGTCTGAGTTTTACGATGGTTAACGTAGGTGGTAGCAAGTTTTTCGTAGATGACAAACGTCGGGGTTTAATAAGACCCAAATTGTTATGGGAATGGTCTGGAAAACAGGAGAACTGAGGGAGAAAAATGAACGAAATAATAACGACAAGCGTTGATAGCATTGAGTTAATTGAGAAGCGCAAGCAGCGACTCAGTATCCTGGCAGAGTGGACCGGTTTCTGCAACTTATCATGTCCGGTCTGTCCAATCAACGACGAAGGGATGCGGCAAAAAGGGCATATGAGCCTTGAGCTTTGGGGAAATATACTTGAGTCATGCGCCAAAGAGGGTAATTTTGTTGACTGGGTGCATGTACTTGGAGAACCACTGCTTTGGAAAAACTTTTTTGAAGGGATGAAACTCTGGAAAGAATCTGGATTATCAAAATACGGGCACATATCGACAAATGGTCAATTATTAACTGATGAAAAAATAGAATGTATTGCCGAAACTGGGGTATCCGCAGTCAGGATATGTCTTGATACCATGAGACCCGATGTTTATAAACAGATTCGGGGTAATGAGGGGCATGCAAACCTTATCGCAAACATACATAAATTTCTGGAAAAAGCTCCCAACATTGAGTGCCAGATACAGCTTATGAAAACAAAAAACAATCTCGATGAAACCGCTGATTGTTTTTTCAAAGAATTTGGTTATGGCAAGAACATGGGGATTTTCGTTACGGAGTGCATGTATTTCGGCGGTAAAAATACGCTGACAAAAGAAAGGAATATCGAAAGGAATCCAGGCCTCTGCACCAAAGTAAACTACGAGCATTGCCCCATAACATGGGATGGAAAAGTCGGCTTATGCTGCGCAGATGCATGGTTACACAACTCCCTTGGAAATTATACCAAGGGATCAATTAGGGACATTTATTGCGGTGAAGCTGCCGAAAATATAAGGAGGCAGATCCGCGAAGGCGATTACAGTTCTGCCCTGACCTGTACATTCTGCAGCATGGATCACCTGGATTATTCCTGCCAGCTTGTTACTGAATATACAAAGGATTCAAGGCTACGCCGCTTAGTGAGAAAAATCCTTAAAGTTTGACAGAATAAGCTGCCTGTGTCGTCTTGGTCGCGACAAAGAGACCTGGTAGAAATTTCAAGCAATTACGCATAAGGAACATTTATATGTCATACACCATACCCGTTTATCAACCATCGCTCACCGGCAACGAGAAAAAATATGTTAACGAGTGCCTTGATTCCACCTGGATTTCTTCAAAGGGTAGATTCATCGGAGAATTCGAAGAAAAATTCGCCGCGTACACAGGTGTCCGTTATGCCGCCTCGGTTTGTAATGGCACTGTTGCACTTCATCTTGCCTTGGTTGCATTGGGTATAGGTCCCGGTGATGAAGTCATCGTTCCTACACTCACCTACATATCATCAGTAAATGCCATTGCCTATACCGGAGCAACGCATGTCTTTGTAGATTCTTTGGAAAACACCTGGCAGATGGATCCGGATGATGTCAAACGTAAAGTCACGCCCCGTACTCGTGCCATCATGGTGGTGCATCTTTATGGACACCCGTGTGATATGGACTCGCTGGTAGCCATTGCCAAAGAGTACGATCTTTTTATGATCGAGGATTGTGCCGAAGCGTTCGGCTCCCTCTATAAGGGACGTCATGTGGGGAGTTTTGGAAATATCGCAACCTACAGTTTCTTCGGCAACAAGACCATAACTACAGGCGAGGGGGGGATGGTTGTCACCAACGATGAAACACTCCATGACCGAACGATTCATTTTAAGGGGCAGGGGTTGGCCAAGCATCGCCAATACTGGCATGATGTTATCGGTTACAATTACCGAATGACCAATATATGCGCGGCTATCGGGCTGGCACAGCTTGAGCAGTGCGACGAATTTCTCTCAAAAAAACGACAAATAGCAGAGTGGTATGCCGAGAGCCTTGCGGGTGTGCCGGTCACTTTTCACCGGGAAACGGAAGATGTACGGCATTCGTACTGGATGTGCTCAATTCTGGTTGATGACCCAGGCAAGCGCGAACATCTGCGCAACGCTCTTGAGAAAGAATGTATTGAAACTCGACCAGTTTTTTATCCTGTACACACCATGCCCATGTATGCACAAAAATTCCAGCGTCACCCTGTTGCAGAAAGCATCGGCTGGCGTGGCATAAATGTTCCGAGTTGGCCCGGATTGAGCTATATGCAGATTAAATCAGTGCGTGAAATAATCTTGCGTTATTATCAAACTCTGGTGTGAAGTTCGTTGAAACGAGGGCAAAATGATTAATCTTATATTTGGCGCATCCGGTTATGCGAGCGAAGTAGACTGGCTTTCTCATAACATCACTCAAAATGGTTTAGGGCGATATTTAACAGACTATTTTGTTGCCGAAGACGGGAGTAGTACTATAGGTTCTACGGTCAATTCAAAATTGGTAATTTCTGAGTCAGAGGCATTCACACGTTTTTCTGATACGCCAGTAAACTGTTTTATTGCAGTAGGTGTACCTGCCATAAAGAAAATTATAGTCCAGAGTATTATCTCAAAACTGCACGTTGTTTCTTTTCCGAATCTCATTTCTCCGACAGTTTCATATGATGGGCGGCAAGGACAAATTGACTTCGGCAAGGGGATCATTTTATATCATAATGTAACCGTAAGCTGTAACGTCAGCATGGGAGACTTTGTAACAGTCAATAACAACGGAGTGGTCGGTCACGATGTGACCATTGGCAATTATTGTCAAATTGGCCCTGGGGTCTGCGTTTGTGGCTGGGTTACACTGCGCGATGAAGTGATCATAGGTGCAAATGCCTCAATATTGCCGCATGCAACTGTTGAGGATGCTGCTGTGGTTGGCGCAGGTAGTGTTGTATTGCGACGTGTTCCTGCTAGACAAACAGTATTTGGCGTTCCCGCAAAACCAGTACCTTTGCCGGTACTTCCAAGCAAATAATCATCTGCCGTAAATTGCGTCTCTGAAATCAGCTCCACATAGAGGAAAGGACTAACTACTATGGATAATATCGATAAACTTAAATTGTCATTTTCTGAAATACTTGACATTAACATCGAGGATGTTACAGACACTTTGGGGTATGGTGATAAACCATGGGACTCAGTGGCACATATGGCTATAATAGCTGCAATCGAAACAGCATTCGACATCATGCTTGATACCGATGATGTTATTGATATGAGCAGTTTCGCCAAAGCCAAGGAAATTGTGAGGAAGTATGGAATCGATATTCGGTCTTGAAGGCCGGGTGGCACTAATTACCGGTTCCACACGGGGTATCGGGTGGGCCATCGCAAGGGCACTTGCGTCGCAAGGTGCCATGATCATTCTCAACGGATGCTCTGATGGAGAATTCCTGCAACAGAGGGTTTCAGAGTTGCGACAGGAGTTTAGCTTGGAGGCGACTGGATGGATGGGCGATGCGGGAGATCCGGCACAGGTCAAGGAGTGTTACGCTACTATTTTCAAAAATTACAAACGTCTTGATATACTGGTAAACAATGCGGGTATACTTGAAGATAGCCTCCTTGGTATGGTATCTGAGGACTCAATTGAAAGAACCTTTCATACTAATGTACAGAGCGTCATACTGAACATGCAGTATGCCTCCAGGCTGATGACGCGCAATAAGTCCGGCGCAATTGTAAATATCAGCTCAATCATGGGGCGTTTTGGCAATTCTGGTCTGGTGGTATACAGCGCAAGCAAAGCTGCTGTTATTGGTGCAACCTTGTCTGCAGCCAAAGAGCTGGCAGCTTCAAACATCCGTGTAAACGCTGTAGCACCAGGTTTCATAGATACAGATTTGGTTCGGTCGTTGCCAACTAATAAGTTTGAGGAACGCCTCCAAAGCATCAAAATGGGTAGAATTGGAACACCAGAAGATGTCGCACGAGCAGTGCTTTATTTATCCTCTGACCTATCTACATACGTTACGGGTCAAGTGTTAGGTGTGGACGGAGGGATGCTGATATAATGCTGTGGGAGATTGAAAATACCAAACCAGGTGGCTGGTTGTACGATGTAACAGCCAGCCGTCGTCTTTCTTATCAGGACATCGGCGACACGGTCGTTTCTCTGGAACAGGTTATGAAGGGGAATGACAAAGCGCTGGTAGCACTGGTTGCTGACAATTCTACGTCGTGCCTGGCTTGCTATCTGGCTGCCCTGCGTTGCGGTCATGCGGTAATGCTACTGAATGCATTTGGTGATCGTGGTCTTCGGGATGGACTGCTCAGTCTGTACCAACCAGAATTTCTCTTTATTCCACAAGGTAATGATATCCCTGAAGCCTATATAACCGATTCAGAATGCAATGGTTTTATCTGCGCCGTGATTAAGCAATCCTCTCAAGAGAAGATTCATCCTGATACCGCAGTCTTACTCCCCAGTTCAGGAACTACTGGCAATCCGAAGTTGATCAGGCTCTCCTATAGGAATATTCAGTCAAATGCCGAGGCGATTGCCTCTTATTTGGAGATCTGTGCGAATGAAACCGCGATAACCAGCCTTCCTTTCAGTTATTCATATGGCTTTTCTGTTGTTAACAGCCATCTGTTTGCCGGTGGTAATCTGGTATGTACCGATTTGTCGGTAGTTACCAGACAGTTCTGGCAACTGTTTAAAGAGTTTGATTGCACCTCTTTTGCCGGAGTCCCCTATTCCTATCTGACACTTGAACGATTACGTTTTGAGAAAATGACATTGCCTTCATTACGTACAATGACACAGGCGGGTGGACACCTTGCGCAAGAAAAGGTGCTGCAATTTGCCGAAATGGCAAAAAAAAATGGAATCAGATTCTTTGTTATGTATGGACAGACTGAGGCAGCACCTCGAATTGCTTATGTACCTTGGGAGCGACTCCATGAAAAAGCCGGTTCGGTAGGCATATCCATACCAGGTGGCCTGATCCGGGTTTCAGACGAAGGCAAACCTAATCTTGCACCAAATGAAGAAGGCGAAGTGATTTACGAAGGCCCTAATGTCATGATGGGATATGCCGAAAACAGGAAAGATCTGGCAAAAGGTGACGAGCTTGGCGGGGTGCTTTCCACTGGTGATATTGGTTATCAAGACAGTGAAGGGTATCTCTTTATTACCGGCAGGCTAAAGCGTTTTATAAAAATTTTTGGACTGCGACTAAATCTGGATGATGTGGAGAAAATGCTTGAGGCTGCACTTGCGCTATCGGTTGCATGCGTCGGTCGGGATGATCTTTTGCATTTATTGATAGAGTCATTACACGATAAGCATGCGCAGGAGGCGCGCCAGAAGCTCTCCTCCCTTTACCACATTCACCACTCTGCACTCAAAGTTCATCTGACATCGTCAATACCTGTCACAATTTCGGGGAAAAAAGACTATCCCACCATAGAACGCGAGCTAAAACTGAATGAACGCCCTTGATACACTTTTTGCTGCTCGCCAGTATTCAATTGGACACGATAAGAAGGAAGTTCTGCTTCTTGACGAACTTGCTGCTTTACACGATCATCACCTGAAGTTTTGTCCTCCGTATCGGTCGATTTATTCATCGCTCCCTTCTTCTGAAGTTTCTTCTTTAGATACAGTTCCCTTTCTACCGGTTCGTCTTTTTAAAGAGCTTAAACTGCAAAGCGTTCCTGATGACGCTGTCATGAAGGTTTTAACTTCCAGCGGCACCACCTCACAGCAGGTATCCCGGATAGCGGTTGATCGACAAACATCTCAATTACAAACCAAGGCGCTGGCTGCAATTGTTACGTCATTTATTGGCCCCAAACGCTTGCCAATGATTATTATTGATTCACGGTCAATTTTGCAGGACCGCTCTCAACTTAGTGCCAGAGGGGCGGGGATGATTGGTTTGTCTAATTTTGGACGGAATCATTTTTATGCACTGGATGAAAAGATGCGGCTTGACTTCTGCGGTTTACGGGATTTCATACGCCAGTATAACAACGAACCGATACTGATTTTTGGCTTCACATTCATGATATGGGAATATCTGCTCGGCGCGTTGCACAGGCGTGGTGAATCTATTTCTCTGGAACATGGTATTCTTATTCATGGCGGGGGATGGAAAAAGCTGACCGAATATGCCGTTGACAATGATGTCTTCAAGCAGACTTTGCGTGAGCAATGCAATATAAAAACAGTTCATAACTATTATGGAATGGTTTAGCAGGTAGGCAGTATATATATGGAGTGTGAACATGGTTTTCTGCATACCCCGAATTTTGCCGATATAGTGATCCGCGACCCAAAAACCTGGCAGACATTACCACCCGGAAACACGGGAGTTATCGAAACCATCAGCATTCTTCCACGAAGTTATCCAGGTCATGCGCTGCTTACTGAAGATTTGGGAACGGTTATCGGTATCGATGACTGCCCCTGCGGGCGTATGGGAACCCGTTTCACCGTGGAGGGACGATTACAGAGGGCAGAACTTCGTGGATGTAGTGACACTCACGCCTACGACATGGCACCTCAACAAAGTGCAACAAGAGGCACTGTTCTTTTTCCTGTTATGCGTGAATTGCATGGGCATGATGACTTACCAGGAGAATCTTTCTTTAACAGTGTGCCTACGCGCTCCTTCTCTGATGAATCAGTGGCATTTTTGGATTCACTTTCAAGGACAATGTTCTCTATGCGGGCGATTATTCAAGACCCGCATTTGGCTGCATTAGCTTATTGGCTTCGTCGCGCAAATATTTCCCGTTATGTACAGGACTTTCGCGCCACGGTCGGTGAATTTGAAATAGTCGTCCCCCGTGGCATAGCTTTCCATGTCGCCCCTGCCAATGTGGAAAGCATTTTTTTCTACTCTTGGGCATTGTCGGTGCTCGCTGGCAACATAAACATTGTACGTATTCCGCAAGGCATTTCTCCGCGTATGCATGATGTGTTAGATTCATTTCGCAAGATGCTTGAAGAGCAGAAATGGAGTGCCATATCCAGTAGAAATATGTTTCTGACTTATCCGAGGGATGAAGAGATTAATCGGTATTTCTCAGAGCGGGCAGACTTGCGGATTATATGGGGAGGGGATGAGACGGTTTCATATTTTCGGGCACTGCCTGCCAAACCTGTTGTGCAGGATGTTGTTTTTGGTGACAAGGTTTCTCATGCCATAATAAATTCTGATCGTTATCTGGCACAATCTGACAAGGACGCTTTTGAAACGGGACGTCTTTTTTATAATGATTCTTACCTGTTTGATCAAAAGGCCTGTTCTTCTCCGCAACAGGTTTATTTTATTGGGGAGCATGAGTGCTGCGAGAGAGCAAGTAGTCGCTTCTGGGAGATACTTGGACAGGTTGTTTTTCAAAAAAGCTCAGAAAATCCGAACGGTTCTATGGATAAACTGGTATTCGGTTATAAAGTCGCGGCTTTGGAGGTCGGAAGGGGTGTTCTAAATGGTATCCCCAATAGCGCTCCCACTGTGATGCGCATTAGCAATAACTGCATTGGCACCTTACCTTCAACATGTGGCGGCGGCTTTTTTTTCGAATGTTTTTTATCTAGTTATGCGGAGTTACTACCGTTTGTACAGGCCAACTCACAGACTCTAACCTGTATTGCATACTCAAGGGATGAAATGAAAGCTATAGGTGAATTTTTATGTGTAAAAGGGATTGATCGCGTAGTCCCGGTTGGCAATGCTCTTAATTTTTCACCGGTTTGGGATGGATATGTGCTTTTGAATGAGATGACAAAGAGAATTTCAATCGGATAATTGATATAAACAGTAGTTCGACAAAAATGAGGGGGGTAGTAACCATGAAGTGCATAATTTGTAACCACAGTATGGCTTATTATTTTTCAAAGGAATTCAATGCGTTCAATCTATCTACTGTCGATTACTGGCGTTGTACCAGTTGCGGGTTTGTTATTTCTGAAACACACGCAAACATGTCTCTAAGCAATTGGGCAACATTGAACCATCAATATCATTCAACATACCAGGGGACCGAGATAAGTATTGACGATCCTCGGTGGCTTATGAGGCTACAGGAGCAGGCAACGATATTATGTGATGCTTCCGAAATTGGGTTGATTAGCAGAAACGGCCGTTGGCTTGACTACGCCTGCGGAGATGGTAAGTTATCTGAATTGCTTGAAAAAGAAGGGCTGAATTTGCTGAAATATGATAAGTATATGCCCAGTAAAGATGATTACTTAAGGGATACGGATCTTACCCCTGGTAGTTTTGATTTTGTAATAACGACATCTTTTTTTGAACATCTTACAAAAAGAGATCAGTTTGACACAGTTGAAGCGTTAGTCTCTGCAAATGGCGTTTTTGGCATACATACGATGGTGTGTGAAGATGTTCCAAAGGATCCTGAATGGTTCTATTTATTGCCAGTCCACTGTGCTTTTCATACAAATAAAAGCATGAGTCTATTATTTCAAGAGTGGGGATACTCATCCTCTGTATATCATGTGGATTCAAGATTATGTTTATGGTTCAAACAGCCTGGCTCTGATATTCAGCAAAAAATTGAAAGAGCCAACCTACGTCAGAATAAACCAGAATATATCTACAAAAAAGGTTTTGTTGATTACTGGAAATGATGATTCAATCTATTGAAAGGCAGCACACCGGAGCTATAGAAATGGTTGTGGACAGATGAAATCAGATACTACTATTGCGCTTCTAGTACGAGATTTTGCTTGGGGTGGTGGAGTGGAATTGCTCCGCTTCATAGCGCATTGGTTGCTGGTTAAACAGCAAGCATTTGGTTTGAAAATATATTTACTCTTGCCAGTAGATAACAGGATCGATGCCCCCCTTGATATTCTGCGGATATGTATGCGCAGTATCAAAGGCTCTTTACAGAGGAAAGAACTGTATATTGCAAAACCACTTCCTGCTTTTCACAAATCAGTGCTTGATTATTTTAAGCAGACACAGGAAGGGCACATTGAGATTGTTTATTATGAAAACAGTGATAACGGGTTTATCAGGTGCTTGCAAAGAATTAAGGCAGATGTCGCCCTTCCGGTAAATGGCTCATTAGGTGAGGATTTTCCTATACCCTGGGTAGGTTATATGTATGATTTCCAGCATAAGTACCTATCCGAAAATTTTACTTCAAGAGATTGCCTGAGCAGAGATATTGCATTTGCCACGACACTGCGCGACTCGCCGGCGATCATTGTAAACTCACACGCAGTAAAAGAAGATATTTTTAAGTTCTTTCCATATACCGAGGACAAAATATTCAACATGCCGTTTGCACCTCACCCTCAGGCAGATTGGCTTGAACCGTATACTGAAAATGTAGGAAACAAGTATCAGCTTCCCGAAAAATACTTTCTGATAAGTAATCAATTCTGGATTCATAAAGACCATCTGACAGCATTTAAAACCCTGAAACTAAACGATGAGTTAACTGATATTGGCATTGTTTGCACCGGTGCTATGGGGGACAAGCGTCGCCCTGAATATATGCAAGAAATAAATAAATATATTGCCGACAATGGCCTTGCTGACAGGATTAAGTTATTGGGACATATCCCGAAACGCGACCAGATAGAAATAATGAAAAATGCACTGGCCGTTGTTCAGCCAACTTTATTTGAGGGTGGCCCTGGCGGTGGAAGTGTATATGATGCTGTGTCGTTGGGTGTTCCGGTAATACTCTCCGACATCCCTGTTAATAAGGAAGTTGTTGGAAATAACATCTGTTTTTTTAAGTCGGGTGACAGTGTAGATTTGGCAGAAAAGATGTGTATCATTTTGAAAAAACATATAGTGCGACCTACATTAGAAGAACTCTTGGAGACGGGGCGAACTAATCTTGAGATACTCGGTGACCGTTTACTGGAAGCGGTCAGCTACGCTATGGACAAGACCCAACAATCACTTTCTTCAAACAGAATCAAATGAGCTCCGAAAAGAAAATTTTTGTTTGTGTCATTTTGTAAAAATTCAATAAGGTGGTGAATATGAGTATGATGTCTAGATGTTACACAAAGTTGCAACAGGATGGACTTAGGGGGCTGTTAGCCAGCGCGTTGCGATTCACAGCAAACAGAGTTGCCAGCAAGAATTCGGCGGAGGTTCCTACAAAGCAAGAAGCTGACGTATTTCTGGCGTGGACGCGTTTTGCAGTGCCTGGAATGTTGACGCAAGGAAATGTAGATGCGATGGATTATGCAGTGGCAAATATGCCAACTGGGCTGCCAATACTGGAAATAGGTTCATTTTGCGGGCTATCTACAGTCGTATTGTCTTACTTGCTTGACAAACGCTCAATGCCCACTCAGATTTTTACTTGTGACAAGTGGGAATTTGAAGGACAGCAACTAGGGGCATATCTCGGCGATTCACCGAGTGTTACACAGGATGCCTATCGAGAGTATGTGAGAGGCTCTTTTCTACGTAATATGCAGACATTCGCTGCCAATCGACTTCCTTATACGATCGAATGCTTTTCTGACGAATTCTTTCATCGATGGTTTCTGAATGAGAAAACTGAGGATGTTTTTGGGCGAGCTATTACTCTTGGTGGTAAGTTTAGCTTTTGTTACATTGATGGAAATCACACATATCAGTTCGCAAAACGAGATTTTTTAAATGCCGACAGGACGCTGGTACCAGGCGGGTTCATTCTTTTTGATGATTCTGCCGATGGTAGCCAATGGGAAGTAAATCAATTGACTCGTGAAATCGCTTCTGAAAACCAATATGAATTGATTTCAAAAAATCCAAACTACCTCTTTAGAAAGAAGTAGGGTTTTTAGGGCCAGCATGAACAGTGCGCCACTCATCAGTATCGTCACCGTCTGCCTGAACTCCGCCGATCATATCGAGAGATGTATCAACAGTGTAATCAACCAATCGTACACCAACATTGAATATATAATCATCGATGGTGGGTCAACCGACGGCACACTGGATATCATCAAGAGTTACGAGGACAAGATAAACAGGTGGGTCAGTGAAAAGGATCGTGGAATCTATGATGCCATGAACAAAGGCATTGCGATCTGTACGGGTGAATACATCGGGTTGTTAAACAGCGACGACTACTATGCGCCTGATGCTGTGCAGGTGGTGGTTGATGCGATATTGACGGACAGTACTGTTGAAATGGTACATGGAAATATTGTTGTAACCCACCGTGAACGCAGTGAGATACTGATAGGCAACCATAACGACCTTTTGAGGCACTGGTCTGTGTATCACAATTCCTGTTTTATCAGTTCGGCAAGCTATAAATTATACAAGTACGATATATCCATCAAGATATCAGCAGATTATGATCTTGTTCTGAAGCTCTATTTTAACGGCAGGCGGTTTAAACACGTTGACCATGTAATACTGTATTTTAGTCCATACGGAGCAAGCTCAACCCCGACATGGTCAGAACGGTTTGTAAAGTTCCGTATTCGTGCAAAATATAACCTGCCGGTTGCGTTGAAAATGCTTCTGAAACAGACAGTTATGCATTTCGATGACAAGTTTTATGCATTTTCATCTGACGATAAATATAAAACAACTGTCAGGTATTTGCTTTTCAGTCGTATCAAGAATGTGATTAAGCCGCTGTACCTGTTCATAAAAAAATCGCTTCTGAATACTTGAGAGACAACACAACGTGCAGAAGACCAGCGCGGTTGCGCGCCCAAAGAAAATCCTGTTTATCTCCCACTCCCCTGCACTGGCAGGCGCTGAACGGTGCCTGCTGGACATTATCACGAGACTCGATAGAACTTGCTACGAAGCGATCCTTATACTGCCCGGTGAAGGGCTTTTTTTGAGCGCGGCGCGTGAATTTGGAATTCGCACTGAAATAGTATCGCTTGCCTGGTGGCTTGATAACAGCAATATGGGGCCAACTCTATTGCCCTGGTTTCTGAAACACCTCTGGCGCGGCATTGCAGCGGTACGACGAATTATACAGAATGAAAAAATTGATCTCGTCTACACCAACACGGTAACCTGCATTGATGCCGCTATCGCCGCGAAACTGGAACGTGTGCCGCATATCGGGCATATCCACGAGACGATCAAAACCATGCGGTACAGATCTTATCTCCCCTTTGTCCCGGTATCGAAAATAATCGATATGTTATCGACCCGGATCATCACCTGTTCACAACATGCTGCTGATGAACTTGGCGTGGTGTCCGGGAAGGTAGAGGTTGTCCTTAACGGAATTGATATGGGTAAAATACCACTTCATCCTGACTGCTCTTTATTGAAGAATGAACTGGGGTTGAAGCCGACAACAAAGCTGGTGGGTCTGATAGGGAGTTTGTCTGAAAGAAAAGGGCAGATTGATTTTATAAAAGCTGCAAAGATAGTTTGCGAAACCAGTGGTGATGTAAAGTTTGTCATGGTTGGTAGCGGTACCGATAATTACCGGAACCTTTTACAGGATTTGATAAATACATACAATCTGGGGCGTTCAGTTATTCTTTACGGCTATCATGGCGATGTACCAAAGATACTCCCATCTTTTGATATTATAGTATCTGCAGCAAGGGCTGAATCTTTTGGTTTAACTGTTTTGGAGGGGATGGCCGCTGCGAGGCCGGTAATCTCAACAAGGTGCGGAGGGCCGGAAGAGATTCTGACGGATGGGGAGACCGGTCTGCTGGTTCCGGTCGGTGAGCCTGCTGCGCTGGCTGGGGCGATAATCAGGCTGTTGTTGGATGATGAACTTTGTAGGAACATGGGGGCGCTTGCCAGGGAGAGAGCAGAGGAGTGTTTTGGTATTGAGCTGTTTTTTGGGAAAATAATGCGGGTTATTGTTGAGACTGCTAACCCCTCCTGTCCTCCCCTTAGATAAGGGGAGGGACGTGGTGAAGATGAAGTTTGGTGGTGTTTTGGTTTTGTTTTTAGCTCCCCCTCTTAAGAGTAAGAGGGGGTTGGGGGGCGTTATGAGTTTTTGGTATTTTGGCTAAGAGGCTCCAGTGATTTTCAACTCTCCGACATTCATATTTCTTTTTCTGCCATTCGTTCTTATATGCACCTGGTTGGCGGGGAGAAGGGGCGGTAATTATATCCTGCTTGCTTCCAGTCTCTTCTTTTATGCATGGGGAGTTGATAAGGGGGGTGGCAAGTATCTTGTCTTATTGCTCTTTTCCATTTTAGCAAATTATCTGGCCGCTCTTTTGATTCATAAATATCGCTCCAGCCGATATTCAGATCTGTTTTTGGG
>Ga0194060_10001937_pt1 | contig 14791 bp, 16 predicted proteins | sample SepL225m_MetaG_FD_163427 | JGI IMG/M metagenome (GOLD analysis project Ga0194060, IMG submission 163427) | Anoxic zone freshwater microbial communities from boreal shield lake in IISD Experimental Lakes Area, Ontario, Canada - Sep2016-L222-5m | ecosystem: Environmental > Aquatic > Freshwater >... | reverse complement strand
CACCATCGAAGCATTAACTGATGTACTGGCACATGAATTAGATGCCCTTAATAACTCAGCAGAAGCTCTTCGTTCACTAACTCTGTTTCCCCATCTAAATATTTCTTTTTGAATTGCACTTTGGTATAAGAGGAAAAACTATTGATATTAAGCAGTTAGTATCAATCCAAGAGAGTAGACCAGCAACTGAAATCCGCGGCTTGCTACCAAGAAGGAAGAAATAATAGCACTTAACAAATATGGGACTGAAGCAGATTAGCGTTATTTATTGACTAGGTTTTGTGTTGTTGTTTTGGTGATCCATAATTAAACCTGAACTCGCATTCTTTGTGGAATAAGGCAAAACTCTTCCTCGCAATTCCATGGTACTTCACTCTAACGTTGCAGAATCTATAAAACCACCAGTTGTTTTAGGGTCTCGGTAAAGATATTTCCTTCTGTTTACTAGATTTTCTCACGGTATCCGCTAGTTTTGTACTACTTTTCTTTATACTCCCACCTTCCACTTCCACTACCCACCTACTCTTCACCACACTCACCACCACCCCAAACGGCTTCATATTCTCAACCATCTGCACCACACGCATGTCTTCATCAAACCATAGGATGTCGATGGGGTAGAAAACAAACCACCAACGGCTTCTTCATTCTTTTGGTAAACATCAGCCCTTGTGCCTGCTCCCAGAAGGAGGTGTAGAGATTGTTGTCTGTGGCATCGACTGACACCATTGAATCTGCCGAGCTCACTTCCTATGATTCTATTTTTCTCTGTAAAGATCTACAAAAAATAGTTTCACTAAACCAATATCTCTTTCAATATCACTAAATTTCATCATTTATCTCTTGACATTTTAAAGCAATTGTTGTATATTTTTTATTTCTTACTTCATTAATACTTAACAACTGTTACTATGATTCGCTTCCAACAACAAGCAGTTGAATACTTTCGGCCTTCTGCATGGCAGACATTAGGTTATGAACGTAAAATGGATAAGTTTAGAAATAGCTACTCTTCTGAACAAAAAAAACTGGACAAAAACCTTAGATTTAAATTTCTGGTGTGTGGGGGAGTTGCATTGGGGGTACTTGCGGCAACAGGGATTTTTCTTACAGGAAGTAGCCTAGCGTATTTGGGTGCTGCTGGAGTATGCATTGCTTCTGCTGCAACTGCTTTTAGATCAACTACAATCAGGAATACGAAGCAGGCAGAAATTGAAAGAACGTATGTCACAGGTGTTAATCAGCTTGAAGAGAAATTTTCTCAAGAACGAAAAGATAACCCTGCAAGCTTAGCAACCGACTTTAGAGAGCTTATACTCTACCTTTGTGAAAGGGGTACTACAAGCGCTAAGAGTTACGATACTAAGCAATACACGTTAAGAGGCAGAAAAACAGGAACGATATCTTCTCAATTTTTAGTTATTTCAGAAATATTTCTGGGCCAAACTGAGCCTCGCAGCTATTACAACATTTTTGACAACTGGGACGTGACTTCCGACAATATTGCTTATAAGAAGGCGCAAGATCCTGACTTCAGAAGAACTACTAGGCAAGCACTAATTAGTGTTGTTAAAGATCATTTCAAACCTCCTCAAATTAATTACCCTCAGTATCTTCAATAACATACTACTTGATTGAGACTTTACTACTTCATTTTAAAATCTTTAGTTTATCTTTGCATGTTGTTTTGCTACTCCCGACTGTCCCTTTTTTCATCTCCACCCTATACCTACTTTTCACGCTGCCACCAAGCTCTAAAGAGGTTTCATATTTTCCACCATCTGCACAACACGTATATCTTCATCGAGCCAGAGAGGTGTTGATGGTGAAACTGTACCTCTACGCTAGCATTATCTAGACCAAGCTGTGGTAAGAAAGTTGTGTTAAGTGCCTAATTAACGGGTTATGTATTGCTCTTTAATAGTTTTTTAACTGTCTTCGTAGGACTAGAAATGCGGCTTTAGTCAAGAAATTGAAATTTAATCCTACAATTTATGCGGATATCAATAATTCATCCTAACGCAAAACGACTAATGAACTTCTTAATGATTTCTTAATGGGTACTTATGGTATTCTCGTTTTTGTTCTTCGCTCGCACATTCTGTGTATCTGCATTTCGTAGGGACATGGCATGACTTGTCCTGCGGGAGGTGTTGAGTCAGACCGCCTGAAATCTTTTTGGCCTTATTTGTGAAAGAGGGGAGTTTTTTTCTGCTAATTACATCGTCATTGACGTGATTATCTAGTATCAAAAATATATAGTTGACATTTTACATCTTTTGTCATGCTTGATATTTTAACTGCCATGTTTATTTATAATTAATCTTTACTTTATTTACTGGCAATTGTATATTTCTGTCTTCGCTAACGTTTTTTGTTTATGCTCGTTTATTAATTGACATATATTGGGGTAATAATTATGAGAGTTGTTAGGATTGGTACAAATGGAGATAGATCTTTTAATCTTAGTGATTTAGTTAATTTGGGAGTTGCTGCTACTAGTGCTGCAAAAATGCGGGATAGAGTAAGACAAAAAAAAGCTTCTGACGCTTTCCCAACTAACGCTCAAGCAAGACATAGGCTAGCATTAGATACATTAACATCGAGCTTGCAACAAAGACCTAGGTTAACTCATCGAGGGTTGCATAAAGCTGGAGATTCTGACTTTGCAGCACAATATGCTGAGCATGTTGCTAAAGTACGAGCTGAGCACGAACAGAGACGAGCTCAACCACTCGGAGCAGAAGTAGTTACTGTGGCGTTAGTATTGGGAGCTGCTCTTGATGCTCTTCCCACACCTAGGGGAAAACGACGTCCTCGTTTTGAGCGAGCTATATTTCCCGCACTTGTTATTTTATTATTAGCAGGATGCACAAGAGCAGGGACTTCAACAACAACGCCTGTAACAGAAGATCAACTTCAGTGTAGTCCAATTGATAAAACCGTCGCTGCCGAAAATCCCCTAGTATGTACAGAAAAAACATCACCATTTCAATCTGCAATTGGTGAAGAAAGAACCAAGCTAACTGGAGAAGAACTTAGCGCAGTTGCTAGAGTTATAACAAACTTACTAGGAAAATCCGGATTTACCTCGTCTGAAACTTCTCCATCTCATGGGCCTCTTCATTTTAGAATTGGAAGAGTCAGCACTAAAGACGCTCACTATGGCGGATCTGCAGAAAGTATCTATGAATCTGAGGGAAAAGAGGCTCATACTTCTGGAGAGCAACATGTAGAAGGCGGAAAAGACAAATTTAGAGCACTTGATTTAGGCTTCACTGGAGACTTAAGAGACTTTGTACTCCTATTTGCTCACGAATTAGGTCATGATATCCTTTATCGCTATCCGGAAATTAAAGCCTTTTGGCCTAAAGATCGCCTTCAAATGCCAGGGTACCCTACTAGAGCTCAAAACCATCCAGAAGCTTATCCAGGTGTTATTCTAGATCCCCAAGAAGAAACTAGAGCTGAAATAGGGCAAAGGCTATTACTGGATCCAAAACAACTACTTATTGATGTTGTCAACGAACCATTGGGTCTTGAAGTAGATAAAAAAGATGACACAGTGGGTTTGATGGGAAAAGTCAAAATGCTTGCTGATTTTTATGCTCAAAAAGGATTTGCTTTAACTATGCCATCTGACCAACTAGTTGCTTCTTATAGCCTAATGAAGCAAAATATTAGCCTTATTAACGATGCAGGGAATTGGCCAGATACGAAATCAATGTTCCCATATATACCTTTAGACAATGAGGATGGATTAACGCCATTAAATCCAAAGGCGGGAAACATTGCATTTGCAGTTGGGGCACTTACAAAAACTGGAAATGATGAACAGGATAACAACTTTGTTTTGAAAGCTGTCGCGTCAGCATTTGGAGATAAAGATCTACAAAACTATCTACTTTATACAGCCCAAACTCTTGCAAACAATGGTCAAGAGCCTGTGATGTCTGTTGAACAACTCAAAACACTGTTCAGTTCACCTCTCCCCAAAAGCATTAGTTTTAATCTTAATAATCCTCGGTTAGCTAGCGTAGACAACTCAGCTCCAATTCAAACGACAACTTTGAAGATGCTTGATGAAACTCGAGTCATGATACCTTTTGGCAACTTTGCTTTGCTTTATGCGCCAAGTAGTGGTAATGCTATAGAGATTGGTGTTAGGCTCACCACTGCTACTGATGAAGACCCAAACAATATTCTCAATTACGCATGGGGTGGAATACTTAAAAACCTACAATCTGTTGATCAAGATAATGGAACAAGAACATTACGATTCCCTGTTGGTAACTCAACTTCAAGTCGTTCAAGTGCGTTGGAACTAGCCCTACAACCTCAATGGCAACAAATGATTGCTAAAAGATTGGATAATGATGTTCCGATTGCAGCTTGGGGACCGTTGATACTACCTCCTAAACAACCTACTGCTTACAGAATAGATACGGGTGCTATTCGTTGTTAGAAACAGCAATCAATTTGCTATTTCAATCCTATCCCCAACTGCTGTTTTACTGCTCTTTATCACACCATTCGGTAACTCTACAACACAAATACTCCTCTTCAAACTAAACACCAGCATAAACGGTCTCAAATTCTCCACCATCTGCACTACATGCATTTCCTCATCAAGCCAGAGGACGTCGATGGGATAGAACACAAACCACATATGCAAATGCACCCGCTGGGGTCTGTCGAAAACAAAAACCAGCGGTTGCTTCATTGTTCGAGTAAACATCAGGCCGATTGCCTGTTCCCAGAAGGACGTGCAGTGTTTGTAATCTGTGGCGATGATGGTATTTTTGGTGAGGTTTTTGATGGGCATGGATTGTCTGCTTGTGTTTGTGATGTCGGTGGTGAGTTTGTCAAATGAAGGCTTTGTGCTGTGGCAATCTTTTTGGGTGTACTGTGCCAGAAGGGATTACCACGCTCGCAGATTCGCTCGTAATGACACATCTGGGGTTTTGTAGGGACAAGGCGTGCCTTGTCCCACGAGAGGTCGGACACACACAGCTGTTCTCCCCCGAGCGAGTCTTCGAGTTGAGGGGCTCCAAAGCAAGTGGCCTTCGACTTCGAGGACTCCGCTCAGGCAAGAAAATAGTGTTCTATCCATTTACTCCACTCATCACAATTGTTATAGACCAGATACCGATCAAATAAGCCTTGTTCTTCTGCGGTTGGCTTTTGAAAAAGCTCTGTTGCACGGATAAAATCTTGCTCATGGACATGGTAACGGGTATTATTTTCAGCATTTGCTTTCCAGCGGGAAAGAACCTGATCCTTACTGGCTTCAACAAATATACACCAGATCGGAATGTCTCTTTCTGCAGCCAACGTGCGCAAGGCCTGTCTTTCTTTTGGAGAGTGGTTCATAGCGTCGTAGATGACTGTGCAGTTTCCTTCCAACGTATTTCCAATCCTATCTAGTGCAATCTTGAATGTTTTTTCCCACTTGCTGTCGGGAATGTGTTCTCCTTGTAAACCGAGACCACGTTCGTTGTTTATTTCGTCTTCGCTGATGCGCTGAACTGCGAGATAGTTGGCTAACTGACGGGAAAGCGTTGTCTTGCCAGAAAAGGAAAGGCCGCAGGTGATCAGGAGGTATGGTGAATTAGGCTGAGAGCTGTTCTTCATGGTGTTTGAGTAGTGCTTCGTGTTTGAGCAGTATTGCATCATGGGTTTTTATTTTGTCATCCTGACGATCAGCACGGGCAAAGGCTGCGTCTACTTTTCTTTCAATGCGATCGGTAGTGCTTTCGAGATTGCCAACTCTGTCTTTCAGTTCTGCGACGTCATCTTCGATTTTGAGCACGTGGGGCATTACAACTTCTGTGATAGCTGTGAGGATCTTGTCGGTGATGCGGTTTTCGAATTCTTCAAATTTTTTATCTAGTGTAGCTTCATCCATGGTGTCCGTCCTTTTTTATTTCTTCCTGAGTGTAGCAATCGTTTTTTCGTTCTTCAATTATTAGTTTTGACTAATTTTGTTAGTATCACTACAATTTTTTATATCTAGCTATATTTTTTTCTTTATTATGCCACTACCAAAATCTTCTGAATCACATGAGAACTATCTCAAGCATATTGGCGAACTGATCGCTAATAAGGGGTATGCTCGAGTGACGGATATCGCTGGGCTGATGAAAATCAGGCCGGCTTCGGTGACGATAATGGTAAAAAGACTGGAGCAGCTTGGTTTTGTGAAGCGCGAGCATTATCGGGGATTGTCGTTAACTGCTGCGGGGGAAAAGGTGAGTAGAAATGTAGCGACTCGGCATGATGTGTTGGTAGAACTTCTAGAGTTGTTGGGTTTGTCATCGGAAGTTATTGAACACGATGTGGATGGGTTGGAGCATCATTTGTCGGATGAGACGTTGAAGGCGATGAGGACGTTGGTGGTGAGTTTGAAAAGGCAGAAGGTGAAGGTGGCGGGGATGGTGAAGAGGTTTTGAGTTAATTATTTTCTTTCTTCAATAAGTTCAAATTGACGGCCAATGTATCTCCACACTGGGGCGTTTCTGCTTTGCCCCAGATAAGCAGCAACTATACCATCTCCTTCATATATTCTCACCCCAGAACCCGTTACCAACTGTGCGTAATGCCATTCACGACTAGTGTCGCCAAATGGCCTACGAGCTACTGCAATATGTATACCTACTGGCAAATTTATTAACAACAACTCTGCTGCCTGTTGAGGACGTTGTGATCCTGTCATTGGTCTTATTTTTCCTAGCGGTGTTACTTGTATTGCTAAGTTTTCTTTTCCAAATACAGGTAACTCAGGGAAAAGTCTTTGTCCAAATAGTTGCTGGGGCTGCCCAGGTTTATCGTATTTAATTTGCAAATTATGCTTGGATAACCTAGTAAATACATCTGTATTCACTCTTGGTAACTCAAAGTCTGCTTCTCGCACTACTGGTCTCTGAGCCCCAGTATCTGTTCTTTCTCGGTTATATCCAACTTGACCAGGAAGATAGCCACTTTCTGATGGTTGACCTATCCTGAAAAAACCCGACAAACCAAATCTACTTAATCTCATAATAAATCTTTCAAATATATCTACTGTAAGTCAGTAATATTTAAAAATTTCATCTATATTTATAAACGATTAACTATATAATTTGTTATGAATATTTTTACAATATAATTCTGCTTAAATACTGATTCTCACTGTCTATTACGCTCTCTATAAGCTTAATTTCCTCAGCTATAACCACCACTTGGAGCTGCATTTTCTACACCATTATGCCCAAGATATACTGCTCCTTTTTGGTGTTTTGGAGTCGGTAGGTTAGACACAACACCTAAGCCATCTCTTAAAACAGCATGCTGATCTGGTGATGCACCATCATTAACAGTTGCTGCATCTATAACTTCTTGTGAAAGAGTTAAAATTTGAGCTGATAGTTTTGCTCTTCTTACATGCTCTGGTGCAGCTGCAGAATTCATCCTCCTTCGTACGCCCCTTGCTCTTTCTTCATTTTCAAGCTCATCAATTCTTAATTGCTGCAAACCTCTAATGCATTCATCATTAGAGTTCATCTCACTCGCAGCTCTCGGTAATGTGTGAGGGTATTTAATTGCTAACCATTTCTGTAAATCCATTAATCCAGCAAGTTCTATTGGCATCGGAGTATTAACTTCCTGCAACCGCCATTTATCCATCAACGATCTAACCTCGATCTCTATTCTTGTTCTAACAGATACTGGAGTGACTGGCTCCGATTCGCTTTGCGCTTGAATAGTTGTATGAGTAGCTGGTTCGGATGCTGGATTTTCATGAGGTGCAGGAGAAACTGGTTCAATAACTGCAGATGCTTCTGTTGAAGCTATTGAAGATAGATGTGAATTCCTTATCTCTGTGGCAGTCCGTATTTCGTTTATCAAACCACCAAGAAAACCACTCGCTCTAGCTGCAACATTTCCTAACTCTTGCCAAAACGTTCTGATTGAAGTCACTATAGGTCGAAAAACTTGAGTTAATTGTTCAGTAAACGTAACACTTGCAGGCCTTGCTGCTTGAACATCTGGTTGTATATGAGGTGGTTCTGGTTCGCGGGAGACTAAAAATCTTTCTGCAATAATTGCATCTGTTATAGCAAAAAGGTCAACATTAGGATCATTTCTTCTTTTTTTTGCTTCTACTCTGACTGCTATTACTTCCCTTAGAAATTCCTCAGCAGTAGACGCTTCAGGCATTCTTCTTTCTAGGCCATGAATAGCTCTATCCACACTTGGAGATATCCTCCCTGATAAGCAGTCCGTGACTGCATTCAAAATAAGTTCTGCTCCAACTGGGAAAGCTTCTCTTTGACGAGCTTCACTTGCGATAAATGCTGTTGCCTCAGAAGGAGTTAAGTATCCTGGACCAAGGATCGCTCGACTAAACTGCTCAGCTAGCTGTCTAACTACTACTCGCCCTTGCTCTGATAATCTTTGACGACCCTGGTTAATTTCGAAAATTGGCTCGATTCGTTGTGGCAGTGCTGAGACTATATCTGTTGGAACTACAACCTCTGCAATTTCAGTTCTGGGATACATGCGTTCAAGTTGCTCTGCAGTTAATCCCGGCGGAGCTTCTGTATTGCGTATTTCTCTAGGGGTTGAAGGTGCAATCGTAGCTTGTCGAGGTGATTCACCTCTTCTTGGATTTCTCCGGGCATTTTGTTGATAGTAAATTGGTACCCGAACTTCGCCATTGCTAGTGGACAAAACGACAGTGGTTCCTGAAGTGTAAAGTGCTCCATCAGCAAGAGTAGCAGCTTGATCAACTTTAATATTTTGTCCGGCAATTTCATATTTTCCGATAGCACGACTATCCTCCCGCGGCAAAGTTTTATCAAAAACAGTTCCTCGTTGCTTCAGACACAATCTACAACTTTCATCAATACCTCTTGCTATTCTTCTGAAAAATGATCTGTCTAGTACAACTTCACCTCGATCAGGCGATACCACGATTGAGTAAGCATCTCGTCCTCTATCATGGACTAGGGTCGCAAAACCCTTAATATTTACTACTTCAGCTCTGCCTAAGTTAAACGGCATATCAATACGTTGAGCATTTAAATGACCTAGACTATGCTCGCTGCCAGCTTGTCTACGGTTGTGGATACTTGCTCTAGTCATAATTTCCTAACCTTCACGTTGAATGATCAAAGATACTTTAATTTTAAAATTTTGTCAATACAATTTTAAAATTAATTTATATTATCATTACTGCATATCGCTTTTCTCAATTATAAACGTCAAGACTTTTATTTTGTTACGACAAAACTTCAAGTTTTCTGAAAAAACATTTACAAACACAATTAAAGAACTTGAAACAAATTCCACTTTCCTTATCCCAAAGCCGATGCTACTATTTTTTAGGGATGGGACTTTTTCCCGTCAGATTTCATTTAGTATTATTTATAACTATTTATGCTGCCAACAATTGCTTTCTACACTATTGCGTTCCTGCTTCTTTGCAGTTCTCTTCTTACTGTCACCAGTAAAACCGTCGTCCGCTCTGGCGTTGCCCTCTTCTTCTCTTTTCTCTCAATGGTTGCCCTTTATCTGCTTCTTCGTTTAGAATTTCTCGCGTTCGTTCAACTCTTTATATTTGTTGGTGCTATCTCTGTGTTGGTGCTCTTTTCCCTAATGATGATGCAGGAGTATGGGGTGCAGAAGACCAATCCACTGAGTAAGTTTGCTGGTGTTGGGGTTATGGTTGCTGCTTTTGTTTTTGTTGGGCTTTTTCTGTTTCTTAGAAATTTCATATCGACTGTTCCGGCGGCTACTGAACCAGCCACTGACTCGTTTTCTCTTGTGGCGACATCGCTATTGACGACCTACGTGTTCCCTTTTGAACTGATTTCTCTGGTGTTGTTGGCAGCGTTGATCGGTGCGGTGGTGCTGGTGAAGAAGGAGGAGCCTGATGCCTAATGTTGGACTGTTGGAAATCCTCGTGTTGGCGGCATTACTGATTGTTATAGGTATTTATGGTATTTTGTCGAGGAAGAATTTGCTTACAGTCCTGTTTGCAACAGAGATCTTGTTTTCAGGAATCAATCTGACGTTTGCTTCGCTTTCTCAAGCGACGGGGACGATTCAGGGTGCGACGTTTGTGTTTTTTATTATGGCGATAACGGCTTGTGAGACGGTGGTGATGTTGTCGTTGGTATTTGTGTACTTTCGGGTGACACAGTCGACGTCGATTGAGAAGATGGATCAGTTGAATGGGTAGTGTGAGGGTTCGTTGCTCCGACGTTTCTGTCCTCCCAGTTAAAGAGAACTTCGAGAAAAATTGCATAAGAACGCAATTTTTCTCGAAGTTCTCAGTAAAGCAGGGAAATCAGCTTCGGCAGAGAATACCCTAACTCATATAATATATTCTAAAGTTATTGATGAATTGTTTAACATAGTTGATAGTATTTGTGGGTATAGAATAAATTAACTAGAGCAACTATGAACGTACTTCAGTTACTGACAATCTGTGGGCTTGGGATTCCTTGGGTGGTGGTTTTGGTGTTGGCGGGCGGGTATTCGTTTTTTTCTAAAAGAAAAAATGTTGCTGTTGGTCTTTCTATCGGCTTTTCGGTGGTATTGGCTTTTGTGGCATTGGCGATGTTGGGGGTGTTTATTGCGATTAAACCTGAGCCGGAACTGCTTTCTGTACCTTGGATGCGGTTTGGGGAGTTGGCAGTCTCTCTTGGGATTTTTCTTGATGCGAAGGCACTAAGTGTGTTTGTTGGTGTGGCGTTGGTTGCGGTGGCGATTCAGTTGTTTTCGGCTTGGTATATGGGGCATGACGGGGGGAAAGCGCGTTTTTATGTGCTAGTCAATCTTTTTGTGGCGGCGATGTTGGGGCTTGTGGTGTCTCCGAATTTTCTACAGTTGTTTGTGTTTTGGGAGCTGATGGGTGTGTGTTCCTTTTTTCTTATTGGTTTTTGGTATGAAGACCCAAATCCGGTCGTGGCTTCGAAGAAGGCTTTTCTGACCACTAGGTTTGGGGATGTTGGTTTGCTGCTGGGAATGACAGGAGTTCTTTCTGTTCTTGGTACATTGGATTTTCATGAGATTGGTTTGAAACTGGTTGCTTCAGGTGAAGAAGTTGGCACTGGAATCTTACTAACACCTGCAACAGCAAGCATCTTGCTTGTCTCTGTTTTGTTGATTTTTCTCGGCATCATGGGGAAATCAGCACAGTTTCCGCTGCATATCTGGCTTCCTGATGCCATGGCTGGCCCTACTCCGGCAAGTGCTCTGATTCATGCGGCGACGATGGTTGCTTCGGGTGTGTATTTGTTGGTTCGTTGCATTCCTTTGTTTTCCTATTTTCCAATTGCGTCTGAAGTGGCGATGTGGATTGGTGCGTTAACGGTGCTGACTGGAGCTTGGTTGGCGTTGTTTCAGACGGATATTAAGAAAGTATTGGCGTATTCTACTATCAGCCAGTTGGGATACATGGTTGTTGCCGCAGCAGCGGGAGCTGGTGAGGCGGCGTTGTTTCATTTATTGACTCATGCGTTTTTCAAAGCTCTTCTCTTTCTTGCAGCGGGGGCAATCATCCACAGTATTCACTCGCAGAATATGTATGAAATGGGTGGGTTGTGGAAAAAGATGAAACCGGTAGCTGGGGCTTTCCTTGTCGGATCGGCTTCGTTGATGGGGATTCCACCGTTCTCGGGATTCTGGAGTAAGGATGAAATACTGTCCGTGATTTGGCAGAATGGCGACCGACCACTTTTTTTCTTCTTGCTGTTTGGTGCATTTTTGACGGCGACGTATGCAACTAAGCAGGCTTTGCTGGTATTTTCTGGGTCGTATCGTGGAAAAGAAAAACCGCATGCTGTTCCAAAGTTTGCGTGGGGGGCGTTGTGGTATCTGGGAATTTTGTCGATTGGACTGGGTTTGTTGGGCACACCGTTTGCGAATGTACTCGGCAAGTTTCTAGCTGGGCATGGTGAACATCATGAGAGTGAGCTTAATGTGTTGGTTATGGGTGGGTCGCTGCTCATTGTCTCTCTTGGCATGATTGCGGGATTTTTCTGGAATAAAACTAACTTTTTTGCACCAAGTTCTCGCTGGCATCTTGCTTGGATTTCTTCACCATTTTTCAAGTATTTCAGTGCTACTCAACCTGGGAATATCACCATCAATGGCGTTGCTGCTCTGTTTGCAAAGGTCAACTTGGCAGTTGTTGCTTGGCTGGCACTGTTTGATCGTTATGTTGTGGATGCGGTTGTTGTGGGCGTTGGGAAAGGCAATCTGTTGCTTGGAAGGGTGTCCGATGTGTTTGATCATCAGATAATTGATAGGATTGTTCTAGGTTTTGCTGGTATGGTGAGAAATGTGGGTAACTCCAACCGGAGGATTCAGACGGGGCACATTCAGGAGTATCTTGGGTTCTTCCTGTTGGGTGCTGTGGCTGTTGTAGTGTTGATTTTCTTTCTACGATAAAATGACTGGGGATCGTAGCCGAACTGCAAACTATTTTAATTTTGTACGATAAGGAGCATGCATGGGATTTTTGAGTGGACTTCTTCTTTTTCCCGTTGTTGGTGTCGTTCTTTTGACTTTACTACCTGCACGTTTCTCACGGATTACTGCGTTGCTTGTGAGTTTACTGACTTTTATTGGCACTGTCGTACTTCTTTTTTCTTTTAATACCACCATTACAACTTTGCAATTTGAGGAGTTGTATCAATGGATCCCATCTCTTGGGATTGGTTTTCATGTGGGGGTTGATCACCTTTCGATCCTGTTGGTGGTACTTTCCTCTTTCCTCAGTGTCTTGGCAATCGGGGCTTCATATGGTGTTGAAAAAAATCTAAAAGCCTACTACGTGTGCTTTTTGTTTTTACTTGCGACGTTATTGGGTGTGTTTGTTGCGCATGATCTGTTTCTTTTCTATGTGTTTTGGGAACTGTCACTGTTTCCACTATATGTCATCATTGCGCTTTGGGGTGGTGAACGGCGAGTGTATGCGGCAATTAAGATGTTTTTGTACACGTTGTTTGGTAGTATTTTTCTGTTGATTGGAATCATTTTACTTTCTGTTCTAGTGCAGCCACATACGTTTGATTTGCCAACTATTATTTCGCTTCGGGATACTATTCCTCTTCAGTTTCAGCTCCTGATTGTGGTGCTTTTCAGCATTGGTTTTGCAGTTAAGTTGCCCTTGGTTCCTGTGCATACATGGCTTCCTGATGCTCACGTTGAAGCGCCTACTGCAGGAAGTATGCTGCTGGCTGGAGTGTTGCTGAAAATGGGTGGTTATGGATTTCTGAGGCTGGTGTTTGGGTTATTTCCTCAGGCTGCTGTGGTTATTGCGTTTCCGTTGTTTGTTATCGGGTTGGTGAATATTGTGTATGGGGCTTTCCTTGCCCTTGCCCAGAGCGATTTGAAAAAGCTTGTGGCGTATTCGAGTATCAGTCACATGGGATTTGTGGTGATTGGGCTGGCTTCGTTGCAGGATATTGGTGTGCAAGGAGCATTGTTTCAGATGATTGCGCATGGTATCACCTCCCCTGCCCTATTCTTTGTTGTTGGCGTGCTTTACCATCGCACCCATTCGCGAGATATTAAGTTTTATGGTGGGATTGCAACCGTCATGCCTGTATTTTCGGTTTTGTTTGCTTTGACGGCATTTGCTTCATTGGGATTGCCTGGGTTGATTGGTTTTATTGGTGAGTTTGCAACGTTGGCTGGTGGATTTATTGCCTACGGCTGGTGGGTAGTTGCGGGCGGCGCGGGTGTTTTCCTCGCGGGTATGTACATGTTGAAGATGGTGCAAGGGGTGCTCTGGGGGAAAGTGGCGGATCGGTGTAAAGGGTTAAAAGATCTCACCCGAACTGAAGTGCTGGTATTAGTGCCTTTGGTTGTGTTGATGTTTATTGGTGGCATTGCCCCGATGTTGCTGTTCAAGTACATCCAGCCTGGCGTTGCTCTATTGGTACAGTTATATTTATAGCTTTTTTATGAACCTACCAATCACTACAATTCTGGCTTTTCTTCCTGAACTTGGGACGAGTGTACTCGTCGTTTTGCTTTTGGCAACCTTGTTTGTAAAGGGAAAAGCGCATACTTTTATTCAGTGGTGTGTCCCTGGTGCACTTCTTTTGCTCATGGTCGCAGCTCGACTCATACCTTCTGGGGCAGTAAATACGTTTGCGCATGCTTCGTTTGTTGTTGATCAAGTTACTGTGCTTGGAAGAATGCTGTTGATGCTTTCGGGAGCTGCAATCGTTCTTTTTGCTTTGGTTACGAAACGCTTTCCTCGAGAGTTTTTTGTGTTAGTGCTGTTGTCGCTGTTGGGAGGCTTGGTTGCTATTGGGGCTCAGGAAATGCTGCTGCTCTATGTGGCGATTGAACTCCTTTCCTTTCCTGGCTATATCCTTGTTGCTTTTGGGAAAGACAAACGCGTCTCTGTAGAGGCGGCGGTAAAATATCTGCTGTTTGGCGTTGTTGCAACGGCAATGTTGTTGTATGGATTTGCTTTACTCATCGGAAGTTGTGGGGATACGACGTTTTCTGGCATTGCGCAGTGTGTTGCAAATTCCCCGTCCTCAGAAAGCATTTTGCTTGTTCCCTTTGCCCTTATTTTGTTGGGGTTGGGATTTAAAATTGGGACGGTTCCTGCTCAGGCTTGGCTTCCTGACACTTATACTGGTGCTCCAGTCGAAGTGACAGGCTTTCTAGCGTCTGTCGGTAAAATTTCTATATTGCTCGTTCTTTTTAGATTATTTGGTGTTTCTTTGTTGGGTACTTTTCAGAAGGGTGCATTGCTGATTATTGTTCTTGGAGTCAC
>Ga0194060_10001936_pt1 | contig 14797 bp, 15 predicted proteins | sample SepL225m_MetaG_FD_163427 | JGI IMG/M metagenome (GOLD analysis project Ga0194060, IMG submission 163427) | Anoxic zone freshwater microbial communities from boreal shield lake in IISD Experimental Lakes Area, Ontario, Canada - Sep2016-L222-5m | ecosystem: Environmental > Aquatic > Freshwater >... | reverse complement strand
ACCCATTTTGTGTACTATAAATCTCTAAGTAACAACTGCGCTTAACATCAGGTTTGGCGCAAGCCTAGCTTTTTTATAACTTGTAACAACATTTAACCAGCCGGCCTGACGCCAAGCCCTGTTCGTTAGTGGCAATTAAACCAAACGACACGTAAAATGTCTAAACGAAATAAATTGAAATAAAAATGAGACAAATAATTTTACTTATGATAATTCTGATTACACTTATTTCGTGTAACAAAGATGACAATCCAACAACAACTGCTGACAAAGCAAGCGAACAAAAAACAATAAACTTAACTATTGACGGAAATGCAAGAAGTTTTATTGTATATCTTCCAACAGGTTACAATAATGCAGGGAAAATGCCAATGATTTTTACCATTCACGGAGGAAGCGGAACACCAGAAGGAATGATAAACATTGCTAATTTCAAAACTATCGCTGACAGAGACAAAGTTGTATTGGTTTATCCTGCAGGAATTCAAAATAATTGGAACGATGGAAGACCGACAACACCAAATCAATTAGGAATTAACGATGTGAGTTTTTTCAACCAAATGTGTGATTATATGATTGCAAATAATTCGGTTGACGGAACAAAAATCTATGCAACAGGAATTTCTAATGGTGGTTTTATGTCTTCACGTTTGGGCTGTGAATTAAGTAATAGAATAGCCGCTATTGCTGTTGATGCTGCCACAATTGAAGCAACTACGATTGCAACAAGTTGTAATCCAGGCAGACCAGTTCCTGCAATTTATATTCACGGTACAACTGACCCACTTGTTCCATTCACAGGCGGACAAATGACCGCAGGTGGAACAGCAGGAGGAACTGTTTTATCACATTTTCAAGCCATAGACAAATGGGTAGCACTTAATGGATGCAACACAACACCAACAATTACTGATTTACCCGACATTGCAAATGACGGAACAACAATAAAACAAAGAGTTTATTCGGGAGGAACAAACGGAAGTGAAGTAGTGAGTTATGTAGTTTTGAATGGCGGACATACTTGGCCACAAGGTTATCAATATTTGAATGAAGCCATTATTGGTAAAACAAGTCAAGATATGAATGCTTGTGAAGTAATTTGGACATTTTTTAAACGATTCAAACGACAATAAAAATTAACTGCCACTAACAGGGGTTTTGCGAAAAAGCGGGTTCAGTGCTAAATTGAACATTCGGAATTCTAATAGACATTTGTGCTAAACCGAACATTTGTGCTTCTAATTCCGCTTCTTCGCAAAGCCCCAAAACGTTGGCTGTAACCTTATTGGAAACAGCGTTTAATTTTAAAGTTTTTTATTTATGGCTCGGACACACCTCATAAAAATTGCAGTTCTACTTTTATTGACAACATCTTTTGTTCCAAAAAAACATTTATCAAAACAGGACATTCTCAATACGCTTTGTACCGCTATAAGTGAAAAAAAGCAGGTCAAGTTTTACTACGATGACAAATATTCTGATTTTACCGATTGGCGTATAGTTGAACCACATTTAGTAGGCGACCATAAGTCCACAGGTAACACTACTTTGGTTGCTTGGTTTTTACCGACACCACAACAATATGCAAAAGGACACAATGAAGAATGGGGCAACTACTTACTCGACAGGATAGAAAATATTCAAATAGTGAACAAAACCTTTCAAAAAACAAGACCAAAATATAATCCGAACGACAGCAGAATGAGTACAATTCATTGCAATGTTCAAAAGACATATTAATTCTTAAAAATGATTATGAATAAAAATATTTTACTGCTAATATTGTTTGTCGGGGTTTTTCATTTATCCTTTGGGCAAATTATTAAAATTAAAAAAGAATTAAACGAAATATTTTTTGAATTAGGTATTCCCTCTACTAAATATGATGTTCGCAAAAAACTTCATGCCTCGGCTAATTTTAGTGAACTTTCCGAATACCCCAATGGAAAATATGATGTTTTAGATGCAGAATTCAAAAGCAATTATAAATTAAGCTATCTTGATAACTCAGTACGCCGGCTTGCCTCATTCTGGTTTGACAAGGGTACTGACATAAATTTTTCTTTTGCGTTTGATATTCATTATCCCTCACAAAATGTAACAACCTGCTCAGAACAATTCAAGGAAATAATAAATTTCTTCAAGCCCATTTCTTACAAGACAACTCTAGATCCATATATCGTTGACAGTGTCCAGCGAGGTGAGTGGCTCTCTGCATATTCATCATTAAAAAGCTATCAAAATAATGAACCTTACTTAATTATCATTAATCAATATTCAAAAATTTCAAGTAACATCACAAGCCCTCCGCCAGGTGAATACTACAACGTGATATTTAGTTTTTATAATAAATACTTATATTAACTTCATCTTACTGCAACCTTAAACAACACCCATTATAATGATAACAGGAAAGACCATAGAAATTAAAACCAATAACTGGGATCGTTCAACAGAAAGATTTATCGGGTTCATTGACATTATGGGTTTTAAAGATTTGGTAGCTCGAAATAATGAGGAAGTTTTATACATAATGATGCGACGAATCAGAGAGTCGACATTTCAAAATCTTGTTATCCATGGAGTTGAAGATCCAGAAGACGGATATGAAAGCAATATTTATATTACTACCTATTCTGACAGTATAATTGTGTATTCAAAGGATAACACTGAACAAAACTTAAATAGCTTCATCAATGCTATATCAGGTCTGACAAATGATTTAATTCGAAATGGAATTCCTCACAAAGGAGCAATTGCTTACGGACTAATGACTTTAGATTTTAAGAATTCAATATTTTTTGGTCAGCCATTAATTGACGCCTATTTGCTACATGATGAGTTGTCATTCTATGGCATTGTTGTCCACGCCACTGCTGACAGTGCTATCAGAGCATGTGGAAACAAATACATCTTTGAATATAATTGCCCATTCAAAAGCGGAGTGTCTAAACATTTGACGATTTTATCTGAATTTTTAGAGCCAGACCCATTGTATGAGATAAGCTATAATGATTGCTATAGAGCAATTGAAAAACTACGACAAAAGACATCTGGTTCATTAAGAATGTATATTGACAGAACATTGCAATATCTAGAATCATTTAAAAATGCCCAGACAGAATTTGTACTTGATAAATAGCTTTGGGGCTCAAAGGCTACAGCCAACATTGGGTTTGCTGCAAGGCTGGCTGGACGTTGGAGCAATGGTCATTTTATCGCTGTTGTGCTTCATCCGGGCTGGACATACATTGTTGGGCTTTTGTTTGTTAACCTGTACTTTTATATCTTTAATCAGCAGCGGTTCCGGGCGGACACAGCAGCAATTCCAGCCCTGCAAGCAAGCCCTGCCCGTTAGCGGCAAGTTTATGGCGACAGTGCAACTATTAACCGACAGTGCAAAACCCGAACAATGAAACTTCAAGACCTTGACTTTACAACATGGTGTAAGAATCATCCTGAAGACCACGACTCAAAATGGTGCCGAGAGCTTTATCCCTACAATGTTTTTAGACATATAGATTTTTCAGACACCAAGTTAAATACTGAACAGAAAATTGAATTCAACCGAGTTGCCTATTATGCGATATTGACTAAAATTGAATTACAAGAAAACGGCAGACACCGAACAACATTTACTCTTTCTACAAAACCTGCTTCTAAAAATCAAGCATGGAAAAAAAGAACTTGGCACACAACATTTCAAATTGTTTACACCACAGACGGACACTTCATAACCATATTTACAAGGAAGGAAGACCCTTCAAAGGATTTCGTTACAAGATTTATGAAGGGCAGTTTTGAAAAAATTTCAGCAAACAAATCAATTCCCATTTCGGAGTTGCTTTTAAGAACCCTTTTACTTCACATCTCCGAAGAAAATTTTCCTGACGGTTTACACTATCAAACATTCAATTTTCTACAAGACGGGATACGGTTTCTTCCAGAGTTTCCCGAATTCAAAAGGAGGAAACTTGATTTTGCACCTATCTATTCGCTTGATAGAAAACTTTGGATTTGCTATGCTTTCACAGAGGAAAAAGCACATCGTGTTGCTTTCTTCAATGCTAATCAATGTGAAAGAATCGTTGTCGTCTATTGCAACCCGACATTTACAAGACACCAGAGATGTAAATATCCGAACACCGATATTGTTTCTATCTATGAGTTTTCAAATCTCCTTTCGCCTGAATTGAGAATTAAATATGAATCACAAATTAAGTTTCTACAAAATCATTTGAACATTAGCAGACAATTCAACTTAGACGAATTGTTACATGAAATTGAATTCCCCAAAAAGGACATTTATGAAATTGACAAATCAGATTTAATGGAAGCATTAGGAGTGATGAAGATAATCCCAGATGACGAGTTTGATACTTTCTATTCCTTGGCAGCTATCAATCTGATAAATGCTTGGATTAGTAGAAAGAGAGTTCACGATGAGAAAACCATCCAAGAACAAAAGCTGTTTAAGAATATGTATTACTTCAAGACATACCTATCAAATATTATCACCGACCTTATTACAAAGCAGTCGAACTTCGCAAAGGTTTATCTCAAGAAGGACTTGGCAATGGTTGAGATTTTAGGATTTCAATTCAGTTTTCATCACACTCCTAAAAACGACACAATAAATTCATACGAACAAAACGAACGCAACAAAGAAATTATATGGACAGGAAAACGGTTACAACCAATTGCTCCTTTGCTGTTACACTATGCGAGGACGGTGCGACAACACCGGACGAAAACGTAAACAAAACATTAATTAAATAATAAAATGGCTTTATATCCTGAAATACTTTTCCACTTCACGACAAAACAAAGTCTTGAAAATATCCTAAGCGAAACATTTAAAGTTTCATATGCTAGAGAACGCATACATGGTGGACGTAAAAGAAAAGAATTTGCTGTCCCCATGGTTTCATTCAGCGACTTAAGGCTATCAGAACTCAAACAAAATATCGGAACTTATGGAAAATTTGGAATAGGAATGACCAAAGAATGGGCAATAAGAAAAGGATTAAATCCTGTAATGTATGCTAGTAAGGAGAGCTTGTTTACATCAAATTTCATTAGCGGAATTGAGGACTTGTTCAAACTAGTTGCTAAATCCAATGATACAACAGGAAGATTTGAAACCGCTTACAATAATACCATAAACACTTTGCGTTACATTAAAAACTACAAAGGCGACTTAATAAGACCGGACAAACCAATTAAGAGAAATTATGTATTTGCTAATGAAAAAGAATGGAGATATGTTCCTCCGATTTCTGACAACTACCTTGCTTTCGTTCCAATTGATAAAATAGAGACTTCAGAACAAAAAGCAGAATTCAACAGAAAAGTAGAACATATACAACTAAGCTTTCAACCGGATGATATTAAATATTTGATAGTTGAAACAGACAGTGACATCAACCCTTTAATCACACACTTGAGACAAGTTAAAAATAGGTTTTCCGCTGACACAGTAGATAGATTAGCAAGTCGAATCTTGACGTATGAACAAATTGAAAATGATATATAAAAAACCAGCCGCTAACACGGGTTTGGCAAAAGTGGCGGTTCAGTACTCCGCAGACACATTTGTGGTTAATCAAAGTTTGGTTCTCCGCATCAACATTTGTGGTGAAAATCGCCACCTTCGCCAAGCCCGAAACCGTTGTGCGTCACTTTATGAAACTTCACGATTACTAATAACATCCTAAAAATTAACACAGTAAAATGTTTGGACTATTTAATAAAGAAAAGTTTTCTTGCGTAGGTGTTAACCCAGACGCTGATTGGTCAAATTTGGACTCAATAACTACACCAATGGAGCTTCATCAATATCTCAAACCTAAAATTTTTACAAAAGACGAAATCAAAGAGGTTCAAAAAAAGCTGAATGAAAAAGGTATTCCTTATAGGGATATGCTAAATGAATTTAATTGGATTTCTGAAAAACAAGCTGCTACCTGCAAGACAAAAAGTTTCTCATTAATTCAAGTAATTTCAGGTGTAAGACAAGAATTTGAAACATCCGAACCGCATATTGAGATTTACGAAAAATATATCGCCCCATCAATTATCAAGTCGCTTTCTCTGGATTCATCCAATTTAAAATATGACATCGAAAAAGTGGAAAGCGACTACTTAGATAAAGGCGTTATCGTACCACTTCATTTTGACAGAGTTCTAGTTCTTGACAGCAAAATAGAAGATGAAAAAACGGGTAAAGTTTTCAGAAATTTGGAAATAAAAGAAAAGTTAGAACCCTTTAGCTTAGAGCCTAACTCATATCAAAAAGTTGACATCATCATTGATAGAATTTTAGAGAAAATTGAAAATGCTGACACCAATATTGTTGATGAAGAAAAAGAATTATTGGAAATTCTTACTGACAGCGACAAGTTAAAAGGAAGATACGCAGAACTTAACGGCTTTTACTATTTGGGGATAGCAAATATAAAAATTGGCTTAACAGAAAAAGCTGAAACATACTTTGACAAGTTAGTTAACCTTGAAACAGATATTTCAAAAATGACTATTGCAAAAGATTTTCTTAGACCAATTGGAGAATTGTATGAGGAAAAGGAAAATACCTCTAAGGCATTTTTTTGGTATAAAAAAGCAATAGAATTTTCGCCTTCAATTGGGCTAAAAAAGAAGATTACGCAACTTGAAAAAATTCTGAATCTCTAAATAAAATATGCAATATGGGCAAGTTTGATTTTTTAACAAAGTTGGGGGAATCAAAAAGTGACTACGAAGTTGTTAACGTAGACAAAGACATTAAAGATAAAATGTTGTATTTAGAAATCTTAGTGAATAGAAATCTAATGCAAGGAGAGTTCAAAGAACAATTGGTTGACTATTACTTAAACAAAAAAATAACAGAGAGCAAGTTCTTTGAAAATGTGCAAAAAAGTATTCTTGTTCTTGAAAAGGCGGAGTTTAAAATAATATCAGTTGACGAGGATATGTTTAAACTCAAAAATGACAAGCCTGAATATGTTGGCACAATAGACAGAATGCCTGATGATAAAACTCAATTGTTACCTAATACTGGTAAAGTAAGTTATTCATTCATTAAACAACTTTTCGAGCATTTAAAATATCGGACGCTGTCTCTTAAAGAAATAAACGCTTTGAGTGATTTACTTGACTTTAAATTTTTAAAAGTGTTCAATGTTGAGCAGACAAAAATACCTCAAGAATAAAAACCATTATTAAATGTCATCATTTTATACAGGAACAGGATTTTCAATCGAAATAAAAAATTTTCGACTTGAATCTAGAGGAGAATACCAAGGCTTGCCTCTTTATGAAGTTATAGGGGGTCAAGTTGGAAATTTCAGTCTCATAGCCCCCTCAAGTCCACTTTTATCAGCCCCCATACAAATATGTATGAACCCCTTATTTACATTGTATTTCAATGAAATCCTACTGGGGGCTACTTTTACAGGTCAAGTGGGGGCTGTAAAAGCGCAATTTCCATTAAATACTAATACATCGTTTCTTCAAATTTTCGGTGCCACCTTGTAGATAGATATTCATAGTGGTAATTTATAACACAAAATAAGGACTAAGCCCAACACAAAAAGTACGGCACACAACATCAGTTTTGCTGTAAGGTTTGCTGGACATTGGAGCAATGGGCATTTTATCGCTATTGTACTTCATCTGGGCCGAACAAACATTGCTGAGCTTTTGTTTGTTAACCTGTACTTTTATATCTTTAATCAGCAACGGTTCCGGGCGGATAAGCAATGAATTACAGCCCTGCAGCAAGGCCTGCCCGTTAGCAGCTACTCTAAGTCGCTCTCCAATTTTTGCAACTGATAATTATATTTAAAATAAATATTTTAAAAATGAGTATGCTAGTTCTTTCCAAGCCTTCGGAAAATCTCCAAGATAAAATGCAAGGCATTTGGTGGCTCTTATCAAGAGAAGATTGGACTAAAAGCGGGGAACAAAAAATCGACCCTGTTTTAGGTTCTTCCCCAATTGGACTTATTTCTTATGCTAAAAATCATTTTGCAGCTCAATTTATGAAACGGGATAGAACCGAAACGATCTCTACCCAGATTTCAAGTACTGGTTCAAATAATACGAATGCCATTGGCGGTTATGACGCTTATTTTGGAACATACAAAGTAAATGAAGAGTCAGGAAAAGTAGCGCACACTTTGATAGGCTCAATTACCCCAACTAATATTGGTATCATCGTTTCAAGAGATTTAAGAGTGATAGAAGATCAATTGGTAATTCAATTAGATACTACAACTTTAGAAGGAGTACCAATAACAAGAACTTTGATCTGGAAACGTATTAATTAATTTATGAGGCTTCTGCAAAGCAGTTGCTAACATAGTGTATTGCGCAAGCGTGGCAGCACCAACTAACATCAACAAAGTACAAAGCCCTGGCACGTTAGCGGCAAGTTCAGACAGATCAATATTTTTGTACTACTTTATTACAGGGATATTGCATAAACAATTTTTGACATAACTATTTTACCATGAAAAAAAACTTTCTCCTTGTTCTGTTGATTACTTCACTTTTCAACAGCCTGTGTGCGCAAACAGATACCCTCTCTTCTTATACCAAGAAAACATACATGATACCCATGAGAGATGGGGTAAAACTTTTCACCGTTGTACTTGCTCCTACACAACAAATGAGCCCCGGCCCTTTCTTAATACAAAGGACGCCCTATGGGGCTGATTTTCCTTTGCCAGAGAATTCAACAATACCCCTAAATAAAATGGGTTCTTTTCGGCCGATGGCTGAAGAGGGATACATTTTCGTATTTCAGGACATGCGGGGGAAATTTAAAAGCGAAGGTAGTTTTGAAATGACTCGTCCGCTGTATCATTTAATTGATAAAACCAAAACGGATGAAAGTACCGATGCGTATGATGCTATTGACTGGCTTGTAAAAAATATTAAGAACAACAATGGCAAAGTGGGCATTAATGGTGTCTCTTATCCCGGTTATCTTGCGCTGGATGCATCTGTTGACCCTCACCCGGCCCTCAAAGCAAGCTCGCCGCAAGCTTCACCTGCCGATATGTTTTTGGGAGATGATTTTCATCATAATGGAGCATTTCGTTTAAGCTATGGTTTTGAATACAGTTATCTTGTTGAGAATGATAAATTGTCAAATAGCAATTTTCCATTTCCCCAATATGATCTCTATAACTGGTACTTACAATTAGGTTCTTTAAAAAATGTAAATGAAAAATATTACAAAGGACGCCTTGCTGCATGGAACGATTTTACAAAACATCCCAACTATGATGATTACTGGAAAAAATCATCCACCCTCACATACATACAAAGACCGCAGATACCCATTTTACATGTAGGCGGATATTTTGACCAGGAAGATCTGAACGGACCGCAGCTCATGTACAATCATCTTGAAAAGCAAGATAGTTTTAACCGAAACTTTATTGTACTCGGACCATGGAACCATGGCGGATGGGAAGGTAAAAAAGCAGACAGTCTTGGTGAGATAAGCTTTGGCAGCAATACATCAGCGTGGTTCCAGGCATTGGAAAAGCGATGGTTCGATTATTGGCTAAAAGACATTGGTGATGGCAAGTTTGCTGAAGCCAACTGTTTTCAAACAGGCAGCAATACATGGAAGTCATACGATTCGTGGCCTCCCAAAAATGTGGAAATAAAAAAATTGTATGCTACCCCCGATCGTAAAGCAGGTTTTATAAAACCTTCATCTGTTACAGGTGCAGTAAGTTATATAAGCGATCCTGCAAGTCCTGTACCCTACCGCAGCTTACCCATTGAAGCTACTTACGGCGAAGGCAGCCGCTGGGGCACCTGGCATGTGGAAGATCAAAGGTTTGTAACTACAAGACCCGATGTTGTAAGCTTTATTATGGACAGCCTTTCAGAAGATGTTACCGTTACAGGTAAAGTAGTGGCGCATCTCTTTGCTTCTACTACTGGCACCGATGCAGATTTTGTGGTAAAACTTATTGATGTATACCCAGCTTTTGATACTGGTAACATGAAGATGAGTGGCTACCAGTTGCCTGTTACCATGGAAGTGATAAGAGGTCGTTATCGTAAAAGTTTTATGAAGCCCTCACCACTGGTGCCAGGTAAGGTTGAAGAATTTGTTATTGACCTGCACGATATCAATCATAGATTTTTAAAGGGCCATAACATGATGATACAGATACAAAGCACATGGTTTCCTATAATTGACCGTAATCCGCAAAAATATGTTCCTAATATTTTTGAAGCCAAAGAAAGTGATTTTATAAAAGCAACAGAATCAATTTATTGTAATAAACAATATGCAAGTTATGTGGAGTTACCTATTATGAAGGAATAAACAATCACCTAAACAGCTGCTAACATGGATTTTATGCAAGCAGGACTGGACGGAATTCTGTTGGTCTTTTGGTTGTTAACTTGTACTTTTAAATCATAATTGGGCTCCAGTTCCGGGCTGCACAAACAACAATACCCTGCCTGCACTAAGCCCCTCCCGTCTTGCGAAATTATTTTGACCGACATATGAAATAAATAATCTTCACTTTAGCTATTGTAGCTATATCTATCAGTTCAGTTTTTGGACAATAAGACATTGATGGAGCTAAAGATCACCCGATGTTTCCAAACAAAATGGCAAATCAAGACTTTCGTCAAAAGGTTGGGGACAAACAAAAGCACTAAATGACAACAAAACAGAGGACGGGAAAGCAAAAAAACAGGCGAGTATAAATTGTGAAATTATAACACCACTTAATATTAAGTTTAGTGCAAACTAAAATTGCATTCTAAAATTTAGAAAGTAAAATATGATAGGTATTATCGTTCAGTTAGCCCTTTCTTGGGTAATCGTTTGGCTTTTTGAAAAAGGGAGTTTATCTTTTTTAGGATTCTACCCAACAAAAGCAAGACTATTTGATTTCTTTCTATTCTTCTTTATGACTGCAATTTGCTGCTCAACAGGCTTCTATCTGCGCATGTATTTCGCAAAGGAGCAATGGGGCCTAAATCCTTCCCTTACCCCTAATCTTATTCTGGAAGCTGTTTGGTGGAATGTTAAGTCAGTACTGTTTGAAGAACTAATTTTCAGGGGAGTACTTTTTTATATACTCATTAAATTAATGGGTCCGCTGAAAGCAATTATGGTCTCAGCAATTGCTTTCGGAATTTATCATTGGTTCACCCATGAAGTAATTGGAGATCCCACACAAATGGCAATGACTTTTGTCATTACAGGAATTATGGGGCTTTTATATGCCTATGGGTATGCAAAAACTTTCTCACTCTATATTCCATGTGCCATTCATTTGGGTTGGAACTTAACACAAGGGTTTGTTTTCTCTCAAGGGCCAATTGGAAAAGGAATATTTATACAAGTGATGCCCCAGCCCATCGTAAATGTTTCATATTTGGTTTTCTTCATTATTTTATTAGTTCCACTGCTAAGTACTTGGCTAATAAATTTTTTATTGTTGAGACGGCACAACCAGGCTGAATTTAAGTCCTAAGTACGCCTGCACATATCAGCCGGTGTTGCACAATTGGGGCAGTCGGAATACTACTCGGCAGCAGTTTAAACTTCAATTTTTTATCACCAATTTGGCTTTAGTTCCGGGCAGACAGCTGGAAATTTCCCCAACTGCCACAAGCCGCGAACGATGGCTGCCATTATAGGACATCACTCATACATCGAACATAGATTAGAAAGAAACAAATTAATCTAACAACTTTAACATTTAAACATCTCCTTTTCGGCTGCCATGTAGACTATTAATGTAATTTTACTGCATATCTTTAAAAGAAGATAAAACTAGAATATTGATTGCCATACAAAAAATATGAAAAAAATAGTTTACACGCTGATCGTATCGCTGGTGGTGGTAAGCGGACTGGTATATGCCAATCGTGAAATTAAAAATGATACGGCGAAGAATTCAATCACAAAGCCACTCTCTGCTGCCGAAAGCAAAGCTGCATTGGAACAATGGGAGGCTACACCTGAAGGTATAAAGTTCAAAAACTGGGAAGCGTCGCCCGAAGGTAAAAAAGTGCTTGCCGGTGCTGCTAAAATAAGTAATTCCCTTAGGGATTCTGCCAATATGGAGGCTGTTGTAACGGCTCTTACCCTTCCGCCAGGCTCAAGATTAGGTTTCGGAGTGATGGTAAGGATCAATGGTGAGGATTATATTCTCAGTTTTGGAGCGGAAAGTTCTACTGAATTTCAGCAATTGCATAGCCTGAAAGTCAACGACAAAATAATTATTAGAAGCAATGGCGTATCGTACGCACCCAAGTATTCATATCCAATAGTTGCGGGCGACTATGTAGAACGAGATCGTAAAATAATTTATAAACGTGCACCACGCAAAGGCGGTTGCTAAGAAAAAAAGTTATTAAATTCATATACATATCCGCTTTTTTGACCATCACGGACTTTAAAAGTAAAGAGGTAGATAATTAACTACCGCTTTAGAAGCGAGAAAAAGCAATGAACCACTAACACGAACTTTGTAAACATAGGATTAGGTTAGGCGAAAGCTTAACTTTATAATACCTTGTTGCAACATTTAACCAGCCAGCCTGTCACCAAGCCCTGTTCATTGTGTACCATACAGACAATTTTCATTCTACGCAAGTATATGAAAAAGGTCTTTGTGTGCTTTACTAAACTTCAATTCAATAACTAAAAAGAAAAAATGAAAAAATTTATCATCCTTCTCTGTGCTCTATTCTTTTTCTCTACCCAATTATTTGCTCAAGATCTATATGAAATTAAATGGACAATAGAAGGAACAAGATATCAGGCAGGCGTTATCGTTTTCAATAATAGTTATGGAAAGGCTCGTGTTAAATATCTTAATGAGGGGAAATATGTTATGGTTGAAGAGAGCTTAATATATGAATCTAAAAGCATGGGGTTTGATCTTTACGGTTCCAAACCTGTTTATCCGGGTACAGAAACTAAATTTCCAAATTATATTGCCGATGATTTTTTAATTACAGCTGAAGCTGATGGTACATTCACAGTAATATGTGCTGATGAAGGCGGCGACGGTGTAAGGATGCAACCACAAGGAACAACTATACAAAAAATTACAAATAAAAAAGATCAACTCCTTTTTTTAGAAAAGTTTGATTGGAAATTGAAAAACACTTCCACAAATTAATTTTTTTACAAAGCAAAAGTCGGCACACAACAAGTGGTTTGGCTGAATCGGAGCAGATGAAATTTATGTTTCAATAGTTGTACTTCTGTTGTGCTTCCTATCGGGTTTGACATTATTAATTTAGATTAATGAAAAAAAGAATTTACCTGCTATTTGTATTCATATCCATTCTCATTTCGTTTTCATTTGCACAAAAGCCTAGATCGGCAGGTTCAGCAATACGGGTAGACAGTATTATAAAGATTGATATGTTTCTAAATGCATTTGGGGTTGAATCCTTTGGTTTTCCAAGTATTAAAGCAACCATTAACTTTAAGACGCAGAGAAGTATTTGCAACGTAACTTATTATGAGCCTCAGTTAAAAAGCAAAAACTATTCTTTAAGCCAAAATGAATTGCAAACTATATCAAGCATCTTCTCAAATTTTGATTTTAAGCAATCAAAAAAAGAATATGCTGCGAATACATCTGACCAGCCAACTTCAACCACTACTATTTATACAACTCAAGGGAAATTTCAGATAAAAGATTACGGATTGATTGCCCTACCCCCTTTCGATAAATTGTATGAAATTGTGTATAAACTAAAGCAAAACTTCCGCTAATAACAAATTTGACCGAATTCTGTTTGGTTTTAAGTTGTTAACTTCAGTATCAGTTTTTTAATCTGCTTCAATTGCCGGACAGGCAACATTATTTGCATTAGCATAAGAGCATGAGGCTATTAATCAAACGATCTATACTTTTAAAAATTGAAAAATACAGAAAATGAATAAAAAACAAATCGCTTTTGGGTTTTTATTAATGGTTGCTGCTGTATCCTGGTGCCATATTTCCATTGCACAACAGCAACTAAATTTAGCGGATATTTATTCCAATAATACCTACAGCCAGAAAGGATATGGCCCTGTACGATGGATGAAAGACAATCAAGGTTATTCTACTTTGGAAAATAATGCCCTATCCGGCGGAAAAGATATTGTGAGATATGATGCCAAAACAGGGAATAAGAAAATCCTTGTTTCTGCCAAACAACTCATTCCGGCAAATGAAACGAAACCATTGTCCATTGCCAACTACGAATGGTCGAATGACGATGGAAAATTATTGATCTTTACCAATACCCGAAGAGTTTGGAGATACAATACCCGTGGCGATTATTGGGTACTCAATTTGTCAACAGGTAAACTGCAGCAGGTTGGAAAAAATGTAGAATCCACCAGCTTGATGTTTGCCAAATTCTCGCCGGATGCATCAAGAGTTGCTTATGTAAGCAAACAAAATATCTATGTGGAAGATCTTGCCACCGGAAAAAACACACAAATCACCACAGATGGTGGAGCCAATATCATCAACGGCACATTCGATTGGGTGTATGAAGAAGAACTGGACGACAGGGATGGATTCAGGTGGAGCCCCGATGGAAAAAACATTGCTTACTGGCAATCAGATACAAAAAATATTGGAACCTTTTACCTGATCAATAATGTGGACTCGATCTATTCAAAACCAATACCATTGCCCTATCCCAAAGTAGGCACTAAACTTTCTGCCGTAAAACTGGGTGTTATTCCTGCAACCGGGGGCAAAACCAATTGGTTTAATATTCCCGG
>Ga0194060_10001934_pt1 | contig 14803 bp, 15 predicted proteins | sample SepL225m_MetaG_FD_163427 | JGI IMG/M metagenome (GOLD analysis project Ga0194060, IMG submission 163427) | Anoxic zone freshwater microbial communities from boreal shield lake in IISD Experimental Lakes Area, Ontario, Canada - Sep2016-L222-5m | ecosystem: Environmental > Aquatic > Freshwater >... | reverse complement strand
GGATGACCCTGAAAGTGCCCAGAAGATTACGAGCAGACTTTCAAGAGTTCAATCTGAAATTACAAAATTGGAATCATTGCGCAGACGCGTTGAAGAGCTACCTATTCTCTTTGAATTAGCGGCGAGCGAGCCAGACGGATCGGGCATGAGTGATGCCTTTGCTGAATTAGATTCAGTTGTAAAAGTCATTGGGGAATTAGAAGTTCAGACTCTGCTCAATGGCGAATACGACGATAGAGATGCGCTAATAACTATTCGCTCTGAAGCAGGTGGGGTTGAAGCAGCAGACTGGGCTGAAATGATTATGCGCATGTATCTTCGCTATTGCGAACGACATAATTTCAATGTTGATGTACTTGAAACTTCATACGCTGAAGAAGCTGGAATCAAATCAACAACTTTCAAAGTTAGCGCTCCGTATGCCTATGGAACTCTTTCAGTTGAACAGGGAACTCACCGTTTAGTTCGAATATCGCCATTTGATAGCCAGAGCCGTCGCCACACCTCATTTTGTGGCGTAGAAGTTGTCCCTGTTGTCGCTCAAAGCGATCACATTGATATTGATGAAAAAGAGATTCGGGTTGATGTATATCGCTCATCTGGTCCCGGTGGCCAAGGTGTAAATACAACAGATTCAGCAGTGCGTATTACACATATGGCAACAGGAATTGTTGTCTCGTGTCAGAACGAGCGTTCACAGATTCAAAATAAAGCAACGGCAATGGCAGTACTGCAATCGAAATTATTGGAACGTCGTCGCCAAGAAGAGCAAGCAAAGATCAATGCACTCAAAGGTGATAACTCTGGATCATGGGGAAATCAGATGCGTTCCTATGTTTTAGCGCCATATCAAATGGTGAAAGATTTGCGTACTGATTATGAAACAGGAAATACAAGCGCAGTTCTCGATGGTGAGATTGATGAGTTTATTGAAGCGGGAATTCGCTGGCGCCGAAGTAGCTAGTCACAGATATTCCCCGCGTGGAATCGATAAATATCACATTATTACCACGCTCAAATGCGCGTTAGAGAGGCGCTTTTTTCTCATATCTCAATAAACTAAGGGCAGTCAGGTCAATGCTTAGCGCCCAATCCATGTGGCGCTGCGTAAACCCAAGTAATAATGTGCAGATTTTAGAGGAGTAGATGTGATTCGTTTAGAAAATGTTACGAAGGTCTACTCTGGTCAAGAACGTCCTGCCCTTGAAAGCGTCAACCTTGAAATTGTTAAAGGTGAATTCGTTTTCCTTGTGGGTCTATCTGGCTCTGGAAAATCTACTTTTTTGCGGTTGATTCTGCGTGAAGAACGCCCAACTGCTGGAACTATTCACGTTGCCGGCAAAGATTTGGGAACCCTGGCAAATCACAAAGTTCCAGAATTGCGTCGCCAAGTCGGAACTGTTTTTCAGGATTTTCGTTTATTACCAAATAAGACAATTACAGAAAACGTCGCATTTACTTTGCACGTATTGGGATATTCGCAGAAAGAGATCAATCGTGAAGTTCCAGAAGTTCTTGAATTAGTTGGACTAGAAGATAAAGGCGATCGATTGCCGAATGAAATCTCAGGTGGAGAGCAGCAGCGTGTAGCGATTGCGCGCGCGTATGTGAGCCGTCCGCTAATTCTGATTGCGGATGAGCCAACTGGAAACTTGGATCCTTCAACGAGTGTGGGCATCATGAAGCTGCTCGATCGCATCAATCGCGAAGGAACAACTGTTTTGATGGCGACACATGATTCAGGAATTGTTGATCAGATGCGCAAGCGCGTTATTGAACTCGATGGCGGACATGTAATTCGAGATCAAGTTCGCGGCGTTTATGGATATACGGGCTAAGGGGAGAAGAGATGCGCGCACGGTTTCTACTAAGTGAAGTACGTATCGGCCTTCGCCGTAACCTAACAATGACATTTGCAGTTGTTGTAACAACTGCTATTTCACTCTCACTTCTAGGCATTGGTCTTCTTTCTAACGCACAAGTGAGTGCCATGAAAGATTATTGGTATGACAAGATCGAAGTTTCAATCTTTTTATGTGGGCCGCTCTCTGAATCACCATCATGTTCTGGTGGAGTAATTACTGCAGGGCAACGCTTGCAGATTCAACAAGATCTACAGGCCCTACCTGTTATTCAAAGTGTTTTTTATGAATCGCAATCACAAGCATTTATACGCTTTCAAGAGCGATTCAAAGATTCTGCAATTGCTCAAAACGTAACTGCAGATCAGTTGCCAGAATCATTCAGAGTAAAACTCAAAGATCCAACACAGTATCCAGTTATTGTCAGTGCGTTTTCAGGTCGACCAGGCGTTGATGTGGTTCAAGATCAACGAACTATTTTGGAGAAATTTTTTAGACTTCTAGCTGTTCTTCGAAATGGCGCACTATTAGTTGGACTTGCATCAGTCTTCACAGCAGCGCTTCTTATTAGCAACACACTTCGAATCGCGGCCTTCAATAGACGTCGCGAAACTGGTGTGATGAAACTCGTTGGTGCATCGTCATGGTCCATCCAACTTCCATTCTTACTTGAAGGCGTAATCTCTGCGCTCATTGGATGGGTACTTGCAACTGGATTACTGGCTGGGCTCAAAAGTGTTGTCGACTCGAAAGTTGCTCCACTGCTCTCCTTTACAAAATTCTTTGGATGGGGAGAAGTCTGGGTTTCCTCGGCATATCTCTTGGCAACCGGTCTTGTTGTTTCAACTCTTGCATCTTTGATTACACTTCGCCGTTACCTCAAGGTTTAAAACAAAGAGAGTGGGTGAGCGACGATGGTGAAAGAGGTTGGTCGCAAACTCATTGCCCAAAATAAAAAGGCACGTCATGACTACTCAATTGAAGATGTCTTTGAATGTGGGCTGGTCCTAACGGGTACCGAAGTGAAATCACTGCGCCTTGGTCGTGCATCCCTCATTGATGGATTTGCGATGGTTCAAGATGGTGAACTCTGGCTTAGTGGCGTTCATATTCCTGAATACACGGAAGGAACATGGACAAATCACACTCCTCGCCGTGATCGCAAACTCTTAGTGCACAAACAAGAGCTACATAAGCTAATTGGAAAACTCAAAGAAGGTGGAACAACACTTATTCCTCTTTCGCTCTATTTCAAAGATGGAAAAGCAAAGATTGAATTAGCGCTTGCTCGTGGAAAGAAAGCACACGATAAGCGCGCTGCACTGATGGAGCGAGAAGCAGGTCGTGAAGCAGAGCGCGAGATTTCACGCCGACAATCTGGAAAAAGTGCGAAGCGCTCAAAGTACGACGACTAACCGTTTGCTAGTTCAATAACTTTTCTAACTCTCGCAAGGCAGTCACTCCGAAAATGGGGATAAAGCACATTTTCGAGGCAATTCATAGGTAGTAGTTTCACGCAGTTAGGCAGTCACTCCGAAAATGGGGATGAAGCACATTTTCTACATAACTCCTAACTGCGTGATTACTAGCTTGGGTTTGCGCTCGAATTACGCAGTAATGGATTTGTGACTTACAATTAGAAAACAATTACATAGGGGATAGAAGTAATGCTTCTAGTTCCCAAGATTTTTCGATATAGAACGTGCAAGGTAATAACTTTGCGAGTTAGATAACGAAGCTTGGGGGTGAACGGTCTCGACTTTGGATGTTGAGACAAGGGAAGCGGGCCGAGGAAGCCAGGATGATCTCGTTAACCAATAACCTGTGCAAAAAATCAAGCGCCAGTACAACTGCCGCTGATTACACTCTCGCTGCCTAAGCGAGCTCTGTAATCCGTTAGCCCAGATGCGCCTTCGTTCTGGAATCTAACGCCGCTAGAGGGCTTTTCTTGGCGATGGTGTTGCGGACATTGCCGGAGAAATATTTCGCAAATGAGTTTGTCGGATACTTGTGTGTAAGAGATCCGGAACTGAGAAAACGATAAGCACACTACGCCCGTAGAAGTCTTGTTTTGGTACCGAAGGACCCGGGTTCGATTCCCGGCACCTCCACTAGTTTTATTTTGCGTATCTATTAATTCTTAATGCTGGCCTTCTGGGCCATGTCCATCATCGCCACTTGAACGGCCTCCACCAATTCCTTTACGTTGCAAGTATTTTCTAAGATAAAAATCTGAGAAAAATTCACGTCGAAGTGCAAAATAATCAGTAACTACACCAAAGATGCCAAATGTCTTTCCCATAAGTGGAATGGCAGCAATGAGCAATTGAGAGCAAATAACGAGGCTCATAAAAGTAAGAATCAGAATTGGAACTCTGCGGATGATTTTTCGAACTGTGCTTTGTCCAGGAATGTACGTGAGTGCGAATGCGATTGGACCGCCAAGTATTGCAATAATGAAAAGAATTGCGACCAAGATAGCTAATGAGTACATTCTTATAAACCCTTCCATTCATCACGCAAAACAGAAAACAGAGCCATATCTGTAAACTGACCGTCATCCTGTTTTACTTTAGATCTAATAACACCTTCGAGTGTATAGCCAGATGCCAGCAACAACTTACGTGAAGCAATATTTTCAACATTGACATGAGCTTGAATTCGCTTGTATCCCATCGTTGTAAAGCCATAGTCCGTAAGCAATTGACACGCTATCTTTCCAATTCCGCCTCCGCGCATCTCTTTCGTAATCCAATAACCGATTTCAGCGCTCTCATTTGCTACATCGAATGAGTGGAAAGAAATAGGTCCGACAAAGCGAGCGTCCGCACCAACACCTTTCTCAATTATCAAAAGGAGCTCGCTTTGATTGAGAAAGGATTGGGGTGCTTTTTCACGAATAAAGAATTCTGCATGCGCCATTGTGTAATTCGCTGGCACAGTTGTGAACTTCGGAATGAGTGGATCTTGGCATGCCTCGTATATAGATTGAATATCTTTTTCGTGGGATGGACGCAGAGTGATCAGTCCGCGCGAAAGCGTGGGAACTTCTGTAGGCCACCAAATCATTGGGTAAGTATTACTTAGATTAGACCGATTCAAGTATGGGGCGAGCAGGCACATGAAACTCTTTGCCCGTTGGGGATTTCCAATCGCACGAACCATCGCTATTGCTCAGCAAATCCCAGCCCCCATGCGTTTTCATCCGATGATGTCTTCGACATAATGATCCCAAATTTTGCGCACTGGTATCTCCGCCACTTTCCCAACTTTGTGCATGATCAAGATCCCCGCGAAATGCTGACTGTCGGCATCCAGGAAATCTGCATGTTCGGTCTCGCGCAATTAGAAAATCAACAAGTTGTTGTGGGGGAAAATAAGTTTCACGCCCATAATCAAGAAGTGCGCCACTGTGAGGATCTGTAATAAATCGGCGCCATTTTCCATCTGAAGCAAGCGTGCGTGCAACAGAGGCTGGAATCGCGCCATAGCCGGCAAGTTGTCCTGGATTTTCTGCGAGTCCCAAAAGTGTTGGAAGATCAATTGTGACATTGACGGTAATTGGACGTCGATGTGCGAGTAAATCTTCACTCATTGCTGCAAGTGATTGTGAAGCCATTTCAGAGAGCGCATCAGCGCGTTTCATATCTGCGCTACGAGGATCTTTATCAGCACGTGATTCGCTTATATCTCGAGCTTTATCACTACGTTCTGAACGAATAATAAATGCTTCAATTGCTTTCATAACGAGTTGAGCGTCCTCAGCAGGAAGTATTGCAACAACTGTGGACATTCCATCATTTTCTCGGTAACAACTAACACGTCGTGTATCACGTGCCTTATCAACGACGCTTTCAAAATTAGCAGGTGCAACAGTTGCCAAAACTGTGCGAACTTTATTGGCAACCTGTGCCGGAGTATGGAATTCTGCGTGGGCAAGCGCTTTGCTCTCTATCTCGTAGATTGCAAACTGAGGTAACCCGTCACGAATAGCAGACGCAGTTTCGCGAGCAATGACAGTTGCATGCGCAGGGGAGATTTCACCGGATGCAAGGGCGGAGCATGTATTTGGTAGATGGTTGACTAGAGTGCGAGCAACATCGATACGAATCTGTGCGCTGTTAGGAGACATACGCAAAGCGGTAGAAATATCTTCACGCTCTGCATCATCTACTCCGAAGAAGATTCCTTCACCAACAGATGGTTCTTCACCAGCAACTGCCACAATCGCTCTTTGCATAGCTGCTTGGAGCCAGGCGCTTTGGCGCTCTAGTGCGCTCAAATAATCTATACGTGCGCCACTTTCTAGGGTGCGGGGATCGATTGCAATAAGAGATGTAAGTGTTTCAATGCCTGGGGTCGCACGTAATAGTGCTGCTACATCTGAACTCGCGACCTTCATAGAGTGAATACTTTCGGAAGGTACTGACATTACTTATTAGTTATACACAACTATTTTTCCTGACAAAGTTATCTAGAAGTAGTCCTAATCTTGAAAAGAATGTGTTCTGACGACCTACTTTTCTTGAATAGTTGTTGGCGCTCCATGCACGTTGAGGATTTCATCAGCAGTTGGGGCCTTTGAATCTCCACCAAGTTTTGAGCCCTCACCGCTGCGATTCAACGGCTTCTTTGGTGTGGCATCTTCGCGATGAATTGCAGGAATTGTTCCAAGTAATCCTTTTTGGAAATCTTCAAATGCCTGTAGAACTTCACGCTTTGTATTCATAACAAATGGACCCATCCAAGCAACAGGTTCCTTGATTGGTTGGCCGCCAAGAATAAAGAGTTCTAATGCAGGCGAACGCGACTCTTGAACATTGGCTGCACGAACAACGATTGTGTCACCTTCATCAAAGACAGTGAGTTGACCCATCTGTACCGGACGTGACTCTTCACCAACAAAACCATGTCCAGCTAATGTGTAAACAAGCGCGTTGTAATCACGGCGCCAAGGAAGTCTAAGTTCTGCGCCAGGTGCAACTGTCGCATGTACCAAAGTAATTGGTGTTTGTGTTGTTCCTGGTCCTTGATGACCATCTACTTCACCAGCAATAATTCGAATGAGTGCTCCACCATCTGCTGAAGAAACTAGCGCAACATCTTTTGCGCGAACATCTTGATAAGCAGGAGGTGACCATTTTTTAGCCGCAGGCAAATTCACCCATAATTGAAAACCGTGAAATAACCCCCCGCTCATTACTAAATGCTCTGGGGGAGTTTCAATGTGAAGAATTCCAGCGCCAGCGGTCATCCATTGTGTATCGCCATTCGTGATTGTTCCACCACCACCATTGTTGTCGTAGTGATCAAAAATTCCATCGATGATGTATGTAACAGTTTCAAATCCACGATGTGGATGCCACGGAGTTCCTTTTGGTTCACCCGGCGCGTATTCAACTTCGCCCATTTGATCTAAGTGAATAAAGGGATCGAGTTCTGCAATATCTACACCTGCAAATGCGCGACGAACAGGAAAGCCTTCGCCCTCAAAGCCTTGAGGTGCAGTCGTAATGCTTTTCACGCGACGTGCACGAGCATCAGGTGCGCTACTTACGCGAGGCAAAATTGTTATATCGCTAACGGTTACTGCAGGCATTTCGATTCCCCTTCGACTATGCCAAGAGTAATTGAACTTTCAACTACTTGCAATTCAAAAAGGTGGGAAACAAAAAAATCGACTAGAGGCGACTGTGCTCTTATCTTTTCAGTCGCCGTAGTCGATTGTTTTGCTTTAGATCGAGCTTATAAGGCCTTGAGCGCACTAACTACCTTGGTGAGCGAAGCTTTTGCATCACCGAAGAGAAGCATCGTCTTTGGATCGTAGAGAAGTTCATTCTCGATTCCCGCAAAACCAGGACGCATAGAACGCTTCAAGAAAATTACATTTGCAGCATTTGAAACTTCAAGAATTGGCATTCCATAAATTGGGCAACCAGGTGTGTTCTGCGCTGCAGGATTCACAACGTCATTTGCACCAATAACGATTGCAACATCTGTTTGACCAAATGTTGGATTCACTTCATCCATTTCAAGCAATTGATCATATGGAACATTTGCTTCCGCAAGAAGTACGTTCATATGTCCAGGCATACGTCCTGCAACTGGGTGAATTCCATATGCAACATCAATTCCTTTAGAAATCATCAAATCCGCAAGTTCACGAACTGTGTGCTGGGCTTGCGCAACTGCAAGTCCAAAACCAGGAACGATTACTACGCGACGTGCATAGTTGAGCAAGATTGCTACGTCATCTGGAGAACCTGAACGCACTGGGCGATCTTCGGCAACCCCTGAAGTATCTTGTGGCTTTGCAGTAAATGCACCAAAGAGAGTTCCAAAGAGTGAACGTCCCATTGCCTCTGCCATCAAGCGAGTCAAGATTGTTCCTGATGCACCAACGAGAGTTCCAGCAATAATCAAAAGAACTGAGTTGAGAACATATCCACTTGCAGCAACTGTTAGACCAGTAAATGCATTGAGAAGTGAGATAACGATTGGTACATCTGCTCCGCCAACTGGCAATACGAAGAGCACACCAAAGAGAAGTGAAAGAGCAGCAAGTACGAGGAGAGGGGTTGTTCCGAGAGCAGTTACTACCCACACCGCTACGCCTAATACTGCAGCAAGCGTTCCTGCAATAACAAAGCGTCCACCAGGAAAGACAACTGGGCGTGTGGTCATAAGCTCTTGAAGCTTCATAAATGTAATGACAGAACCGCTAAATGAAACACATCCAACGATGACAGTAAATACTGTAAAGATGACTTCTGCAGTTGTTGCGGTATCACCTAAGTGAAGGTATTCAACGATTGCAACGAGTGCCGCAGCACCACCACCAACACCATTGAATAGTGCAACAAGTTGTGGCATCTGTGTCATCTGAACTTTGCGAGCAGCTGGCACGCCAACGAGTGCACCAACAGCTATTGCACCAAGAATCCACCCTAAGTTATTGAGTGGAAGTGAAGAACCCTCGTTTGCGTAAAAGAAAACAACAAGAGTTGCGATAGTCGCACCAATTGCGCCGATTTTATTTCCTCGGCGCGCAGTCTTTGGGTGTGACAAACCTTTGAGAGCAAGAATAAAACAGACACCTGCGAAGAGGCCAATGAGGTCATAAATAGTGCGGCTCATTATTTCTTACCTTTGAACATTTCAAGCATTCGATCTGTTACTACAAAGCCACCAACCATGTTGATTGTTGCAAGAATAATCGCTGCAACAGCTAAACCAAGTTCAAGATTTGTAGTGCTGTGGTCGGCAACAATGATTGCTCCAACCAAGATCACACCGTGGATTGCATTTGCACCACTCATAAGAGGCGTGTGCAGTGTTGAGGAAACTTTTGATACAACTTCAAAACCGACGAATACCGCCAGTGTGAAGATGGAGATGATGGCAACTGCACTCATTACTTAGCTCCTCCTGAATTTCTGCGAGCACCAGCATGCGTTACTGCTGCACCATTGATGATTTCATCCTCGAAATTGAGGTCAAATGAAACTGGTGCACCATCGGCGCCAGCCTTAGTAAATAGTGAAAGTAGATTGACTACGTTGCGTGAATAAAGGCTAGAAGCATGGAATGACAATTGGCTTGGAACATCTTTTCCGCCCCAAATCTTTACTCCACCAGAAGTAGTGACTACTTCACCAGGCTTTGATCCCTCAACATTGCCGCCAGATTCTGCAGCTAAGTCAACAATTATTGTTCCAGGTGCCATTGAATCAACCATCGCTTGTGTCATCAAACGTGGAGCAGCACGACCAGGAACTGCTGCAGTCGTAATGACTAGATGTGATTTTGCAATGTAAGGAGTCAAAAGTTCACGCTGTTTTGCCGCGCGCTCTTCGGTCATCTCACGTGCGTAACCACCGGCACCTTCAAGTGCTTCAAGTTCAAGATCAATAAATGTTGCACCCATTGACTTCACTTCATCAGCCGAAGATGGACGCACGTCGTAAGCAGAAACAACTGCACCGAGTCGACGAGCTGTTGCAATTGCTTGCAGTCCTGCAACACCTGCACCTAGTACAAGTACTTGAGCAGGTGTCACTGTTCCAGCAGCTGTCATAAGTAACGGGAAGAAGCGCGGTGACATTTCTGCACCAACTAGCACTGCGCGATAACCCGCACAAAGTGCCTGTGAAGTAAGTGCATCCATTGACTGAGCACGTGAAATACGTGGAACAAGTTCAAGTGAGAAAGCAGTTACTCCTGCAGCCGCTGCCGCTTCAATGGAATCGACCGCTGTGACAGGGGAAAGGAATGAAATTGTAATTGCACCCTTTTTCAACTTCGACATCTGAGCAGGTGTGAGTGGCTGTACTGATAAGACAACATCAGCATCGCTGAGTACCTCACCCTTAGCAATCGATGCGCCTGCACTTACGTAATCTGCATCAGTTGCTTGAGCATGAATGCCAGCACCTGATTCGATAACTACATCGAGTCCTAGTCTGGTGAGTTTGTTAATGATGTCTGGAACAAGCGCTACGCGCTTCTCTCCATCTCGAATTTCTAAAGGGACGGCTACTCGCATGCCCATAAGGTATCGGTTACTTGCGAGTCAGGCTACTTTGAACCTGATAGTTCGCTGCGAGATAAATGATACAAAAGAGCCTGAATAGTTGTGCGGCGATGATAAGCCTCACGCCAAATTACAGATCGCGGGCCATCGATTACTGATGCAGTGACTTCTTCGCCTCTATGAGCAGGTAAACAATGCATGAATATCGAATCTTTTTCAGTGAGTTGCATCAATGAATCAGTGACGGAGAATGGAGACAAGGCTGCAAACTTCTCTTTCTTATCTGATTCGGAATCTCCCATTGACATCCATACATCTGTATAGAGAACACTCGCAGCACGTGCCGCATCTTGTGCATCATGGACTACCTCAATAGTGGCTCCGCTCTTTTTGGCAATCTGTTGTGCAATATCAACATACTTTTTATTAGGCGCCCATTTTCCTTCAGGTGTTGCAGCCACAACATGAGCTCCCATAATCGCACCCATAATCAACCACGCATGAGCCATATTGTTTCCATCACCAAGATATACAAATTTTCGACCTGAAATATCTTTTCCAAAGGTCTCGCGAATTGTTAGCCAGTCTGCAAGTAATTGTGTTGGATGATCATCATCGGTTAGTGCGTTAATTACGGGAATAGTTGCATGAGCGCCAAGTTGATCGACATCGCTTTGAGCAAATGTTCTAATAATGAGTGCATCGCAATATCCGCTAATTATTTTTGCAGTATCTTCAATCGTTTCACCACGACCTAATTGCAATTCATCACCACGGATAAATATTGGAGTTCCACCTAAGTGCGCAACGGCGGTTTCGGAAGAAAGTCGAGTACGCGTTGAAGGCTTTGTCATATAAATCGCAACGCTTTTGTGCGCAAGAGCGGTAGATGCTGAGAGCGGGTTAGTTGCAAAGTCGCTAGCTGTTGCGAGCAGGAGTTCTACATCCTCGCGGGATAAATCAGCTGTATGCAGTAAGTCCTTCATTTACCGATTCTACCTGCAGAAAGAGCATGCTCAAAGCGAGATAGGACGGGTATCCTTGCTCGTATTATGGGAATCTTTAAGAAACTTGGAACTCAAGGCGATACAGATACTGATCTGCTTACACGCCCGGAACTTGTTGAAGATGATGGCGGCCACGATCGCTTCTCGCACTATGTAAAAAAAGAGAAAATTGTTGAATCTGCAGTGACAGGAAAATCAGTCAAAGCTTTGTGTGGTAAAAAATGGATACCTTCACGTGATCCTGAAAAATATCCAATATGCCCTACGTGTAAAGAGATTCACGCAGGGTTACGTCCTGCACCAGAAGATAAATAGTAAAAAGTAGATTCTGATAGCACGCTAACGATTGTGTGGCGTGGTCTAAGGATTTTCTCAAGTCCACCCGATACTCTAAAAAACCTAATGAAAATCAAATCGAGATTAGCATCGCGCCTAACAACAATTCTTGTCGCCTCGATATTTCTCTCTATTTTCATTCCAGTTTCAAATAGTGCAGATATGCCAGATCATCCTCCGAGAAAAATACTTTCAGGGTGGATTCCATACTATTCAGTAAAAAACGTAATGCCATTTGTAAAGAAGATTCCCGTTCTAGGACGAGATGAAACTGCTACGGCAGGAATATGTGATTCAACTCAATATGGTTTGGCTGAAAATGAAAGCCTTACTGCCTCGTATCTCTTTGCGAATAGTGACCTAATAAAAGAAGTTAATCCTTTTTGGTTCACACTCAAAAGTGCCACAGTAATTCGTAATGACTATGTCACTGGCAATCCCTCATGGCCGATGGCCACGACTACATGCTTGATGAAGCGAGCCGGTTTATCGGTGATTCCGACAATTACGGATGGCACAGCAAAGTTACAACTCTCTGGGCTTCTAGCTAATCCAAAGAGTCGCACACAAATTGTGGAAAGTATTGCAGCGTTAGTGAGCGCAAATAATTTTGACGGGATTGATTTAGATTTTGAAGGCTTTGCATTTGTTGATGGAAATACTACGTGGACTAAGACGTCACCATTTTGGATAGCCTTTATAAAAGAATTAAGTGTGAAATTACGCTCTGATGGAAAAATATTGTCTGTAACTACACCAGTACTTTTCGATCCAACACAAAAAAGCAAGGGTTACACCGTCTACGCATGGGCAGCAATTGCAAACGATATAGATCGATTACGAATAATGACGTATGACTATTCAGTTGCTAAACCTGGACCGATTGGCCCAATCGAGTGGACTGAACGTGCGGTCAAATATGCCGTAAGTGTTATGGATTCAACGAAAGTCTTTGTCGGACTCCCTGCTTATGGTCGTGATTGGATCACACAAATAGTTGGGGTTTGTCCAACATCAGCACCTTCCGGAACAACGATGAGTGCAAAAGCAGCAACTTTTAAGATGAATTATGCAAACGATAAAGCACTAATTGATAAATCCATTCCATTATTCGATACGAAGACAGCCGAATCTACATATTCTTACACTCAGGTATTCAATGGATCTAATGCAAAAGGTTTAGCAACTTCTTGTTCAGTTTCTCGAATAGTTTGGTTTCAAGATAGTCAGTCGTATGCAATTCGCTCTGCATTAGTTGATAAGTACAAACTTGGAGGAGTTGCTTTATGGACAATGGGAATGGAGGATAAATCCGCCACACAAGCTATTCGAAGTGCTGCGATGGCATTTGCGCCAGAAAAAATTACTACCACGCTTACAGTGGATAAGAATGAAATATTTTATGGTCAGACATTTACTCTATCTGGTGTAATCAACGGTGCGAATAAAGTTGGGAAACCCAGCATTCCTGTCGTCGTTGAATATAGAAAATCTGATCAGCAACCTTGGAGAAAGCTAACTGAAGTAATTACCTCTATTGATGGAACATTCACGCTACCTCTAACTTTTGCATCGCTTACATATTTACAAGCGCGAACTGAGGGCACGTGGGAAATTGGCGCATCCGTGAGCAATCAGAGCTTCATACAGGTACGCCCTCGACTTTCTCTCAATGCTCCTGCAGTACTTTTAGCAGGCAAGGAAAGTTTGATTGCGGGGACTATATTTCCTAGAAAAACAGGTGTCACTGTTCAACTTCAAAAGTGGAGTCAAGAAAAGTGGCAAAATATCTCCGTGGTCCTATCTACGGATGAGCAGGGTAAGTTCGAACTTTCCCTAATGGAACCAAAACGAGGTGTATTTTCTTATCGTGTTCTCTATTTCTTTGAAGGAGAGACAAGTGAAAACAAATCGAGTGAGTTTTCAGTTGTGGTGAGATAGAAATGGTAAAAACTAAATCAAAGATTGAAGAAGAGATTCAAGCCATCTTCAATTCAGATAAACCGTGGGTCACTATTGTTTGGGATGACCCCGTCAATTTAATGACATATGTGACCTATGTTTTTATGGAGCTCTTTGGCTATCCAAAAGAGCGCGCAACAGAATTGATGCTTAAGGTTCATAATGAAGGAAAAGCGATAGTTTCAACGGGCAGCAGGGAAGAGATGGAGCATGATGTTGCCAGGCTTCATGAATTTGGGTTATGGGCAACTTTGCAACGCGGAGATCAAGCACTGTGAGTGAGCAAGCAGGCTTTACTCGCCATGGCGATAATGCATTTATTGCTCAGTTTTCCGAATCAGAACGAGAAGTACTCATTAATCTTGCAGGACAAATTATTGAACTATTAAGCGAACGAGCCGATCACAGCGATGACGATCCACTTGCTGCGATGGTTGGAATTACTTCCCATGATTCTCCGCCTGATGATGAAGTCTTATTGCGACTCCTACCAAATGCCTATGCAGATGGAGTAGATGCGGCTGAATTTCGACGGTACACAGAATCAGTTTTACGTAATAAAAAGAAAGCTCATGCGATGTCTATGAGAGTTCTTCTCAAGAGCGCGAGCGATGGCGGAATTGAAGTAGACCATGAGAATGCAAACGCGTGGCTTGGTGCAATAAATGACATTCGATTAGCACTAGGTGTTCGACTCAATGTCGAAGAACGAACACATGATGAACTTGAACTTTTAGCACCTGATGATCCACTTCGCGGTGTATACGCTGTTTATAGTTGGTTAGGTTGGTTGCAAGAAAGTTTGCTTCAGGCGCTCATGGATGATTCGTCAAATGAAGTCAATTGATTAGGTAGTCTTACCTTCCTTATGACACTCAATATTTCACAAGCTCATGTTGATGCCATGCTTGCACAATCGCGTGCAGAATATCCTGATGAAGCGTGCGGAGTAATTCTTGGACCGCTTGGCAAAGATCACGCTATTCGCTTGAAACCAATGATCAATGCGGCTCACTCACCTACTTTTTATGAATTCGATCCAAAGGATTTGCTCTCTCTTTACCGAGAAATTGATGACAATGATGAAGAAATCGTCGTTATTT
>Ga0194060_10001933_pt1 | contig 14808 bp, 10 predicted proteins | sample SepL225m_MetaG_FD_163427 | JGI IMG/M metagenome (GOLD analysis project Ga0194060, IMG submission 163427) | Anoxic zone freshwater microbial communities from boreal shield lake in IISD Experimental Lakes Area, Ontario, Canada - Sep2016-L222-5m | ecosystem: Environmental > Aquatic > Freshwater >... | reverse complement strand
AGGCAGAGAATCAAACGATGAAGATGAGAGGGCCTGGTCCATGCCCACTTTAATACACGATTTATACCTGTGTGTCCCGTTATTTCTTTTGACCTTGACTGGCAAACGTGTTTGGTCGAATATTTACAAAAAGGGCTTACGATATTAACGTAAGCCCTTGATTTATTTGGTTGCGGGGGTAGGATTTGAACCTACGACCTTCGGGTTATGAGCCCGACGAGCTACCAGACTGCTCCACCCCGCGATAGGTGAAAGCTACTCATAACAGAATATAGCTAAATTTGTCAATATAATTATTACGTGAAAAAGAAGAAACGTATTATTAAACACTGAAACACTCTACAAAAATCAATCTTTTTCAGGCACTGCGATTGCCCCTTTGCCCAGTTTTGCAGCAAGCTCTTTAGCCGCCTCCTGATCGAGGTGCCTACCGACGCGCACGCGATACCAGGTGCCTTTGTCTCCTAAATGCGACTCGACGATGCTGACATTATACCCTTTCGCTGCCAGTTTATTTAGCAGTGCCTCCGCTTCTGATCTGAGACTGAATGAAGCAAATTGAACAGTATGGTAGTTGGTTTCCTGTTGAGTGGGGTTTGCCGGTTTTGTCGAGGCGGCTCTTACCGCTTGATTATTGGTGCTTTCATCGGACAGGGATTGTGCGGGCTTTCCCATGTTGGTAGGCATGGCTGCCTGAAGTGGCATCTTTGCAGGTTTTTCATCTTTAACATTGATCCCGCTACCCAATGTATTACTCTTTTTGCCACCTGGCAGTGCCTTGTAAAAACTTAATGGCGGATCATTCGCTGGCGGCGACGCAACAGCTGACGACGATGGCGTCGAAGTATTATCCACCCGTGGTTGCGGTGGTGTAACAGGTGGAGCCGGTTGTTGAACAGTCGGTTGTTGTGCTTTGAACTGTTGTGGACTGCTTTCAAGGTTTTGCTGTTCCATAGCCGCCTTAAACGCTTTTTTTGTTGAGCGCTGAGAAAGCATCCAGCCACCGCCAAAACCAATGCCTAGACAGAGGATTCCGGTGATAACAATAGCAAACAGGCCCCCTGAGGAAGAAGACTCTTGCCGAGGGCGGCTTTGACTCCCCTTGGCGGGAACACTGCACGATTTTTTGGGTTCACTATAATCAATACGCATGGTGCCTCCGTTACATCCGTTCCGGTGCAGATATGCCCAGGATGGAGAGAGCGTTTTTGAGGGTCTGGGCTGTCCGCTTCAACAGATACAGCCGTGCTTCTGTGAGAGGACGGTCCTCGCTAATGACCCGGTTTTTGTTGTAGAAACTGTGAAAACAGCTGGCTAGTTCACTTAGGTAATAGGTCAGGCGATGAGGCTCAAAATGAGCGACGCAATCATCGATAAGGTCTGGCAGTGCTGCCAGAAGCTTAATCATCAGGATTTCCTCAGCAGTGGACAGACAGGTCAAGTCAGCGGGTGCCGGTTTGCACGGAGCTATGAAACCTTTTTCTTCAGCATTGCAAAAAATACTACAGATACGGGCGTGGGCGTACTGAACATAATAAACCGGGTTTTCGTTGGTCTGCTGTTTTGCCAGATCAATGTCGAAAACCAGTTGAGCATCAGGTTTTCGCATCAAAAAAAAGAAGCGCGTAGCGTCCCGCCCGACTTCATCAATAAGTTCGCGCAGAGTCAAATAACTTCCTGCCCGCTTGGAAATTTTGACCTCTTCTCCCCCGCGCATGACGGTTACCATCTGGTGCAACACATATTCTGGCCATTCCTTTGGAATGCCGATGTCAAGAGCCTGAAGTCCGGCACGAACACGGGTAACGGTGCTGTGGTGATCAGAACCCTGCTCGTTGATAACACGGGTAAAGCCGCGTTCCCACTTGTCTTGGTGATAGGCGACGTCAGGGACAAAATAGGTATAACTGCCGTCGGTTTTACGCATGACACGATCTTTGTCATCGCCAAAATCGGTGGAGCGCAGCCATAGCGCGTTACCCTCCTCGTAGGCATGGCCGTTGGCCATCAGTTTTTGCACTACTGCCTCGACCTTGCCATCGCTGTAGAGCGATGATTCCAGGGTGTAGACATCAAACTTTACCTCAAACGCTTCAAGATCAAGATCCTGCTCGCGGCGCAGCCAGGCGACGGCAAAGCGGCGGATGTCGTCAATGTTTTGCGGGTCTCCACTGGCGGTAGTATGCTGGTCTGACGCCTCGACTGTTTCCATGTTCAAATAGGCTTTTGCAACATCCTTGATGTAATCTCCCTGATAACCACCCTCCGGCCACCTGGGATCATCTGGTTCAATACCAAGACAGCGAAGTTGGACAGAAAGGGCGAGATTAGTGATCTGAACACCGGCATCGTTATAATAAAATTCACGTGTCACATCCCAGCCGGAAGCATCGAGCAGACGGCAGAGAGTATCACCGATAGCGGCTCCACGGCCATGCCCAATGTGCAGCGGGCCGGTCGGATTGGCACTGACAAACTCAACCTGCACCTTCTTCATGGCGCCGCTGGTTGTCCGTCCATAATGCTCCCCCTCTTCCTCTATCTCAAGAAGAGTGGCCTGCCATGCTGTTGGAGATACAAAGACGTTGATGAACCCAGGGCCTGCGATTTCACTTTTGGTCAGCAGCCCGTCGCCGTCGCCAAGATATCTGATTATGATTTCAGCCACCTGGCGAGGCGATTTACGCTCTCCTTTGGCTAGCTGCATGGCGATGTTACATGAAAAATCACCATGATTTGGATTAGCTGGGTTGCCGATGATAACTGATGGAAGTGGATACGTCGTAAGTTCTTGTGCTGCGTGGGCTTTTAGCAGTGCAGATTTGAGCAGAGGGACTATTCGGTTTCGCATCATTATTATTGCTGCTCTTTCTGATCGGCTGTTTTATCGTCATCTGGAACATCTTTAATGCTGACATCCCGCGAAAAATCCGGACACCTGGCTCCATTATCTTGAACCCTGAAGCGCTTTGAACAGTTTTCGCGCCATGCGCATACTGCGCAGTTTTGTCGTGACATAGTATGTTATCCTGGTAGGAGAATGGATTTGCGGTTGTTACTTTTTTTGTGAGAACTGATAAATAACTTCATTGCTGCGCACAAGACCAAAATCTTTGCGGGCAATGCTTTCGATATAACGCCTGTCTGACTTAAGTGCAATAATCTCGCGCTTAATTTTTTCATTTTCTGTCTTGCTTTCAGTCAGGCGCGCTTCAATTTTATTTTTATCTTGTTTGAGCTCAAAAATCCGCAGCAAACCCTTGTCGCCAAAAATGGTGAAGAAGAGGATGAATGCCAGACACCCGAGCGGAATAAAATACATCTTTTTTTCAAGAGGCTGTTTAAACATTTACCCTTTCCGGAGCCTTTGGGCAAAATATGCTGCTGTCGTTTTGAGTCCGTCATGCAGGGCAACTGCTGGCTCCCAGACAAGTTTTTCTCTAGCCAGGGAGATATCGGGTTGACGCTGTTTCGGATCATCCTGTGGCAGCGGTTGAAAAATAATTTTGGAAGATGAGTCGACTATTGTAATGATTTTTTCAGCAAACTCAAGGATTGTATTTTCAACGGGGTTACCCAGATTGACAGGGCCAATAAATCCGTCACATTCCATCATACGGATCATCCCCTCAACCAGATCCGATACATAACAGAACGAGCGGGTTTGGGAACCGTCGCCGTAAACTGAAATGTCTTCATTACGAAGTGCCTGCAGTATGAAGTTTGATACAACGCGACCATCATTTTCGGCCATGCGCGGGCCGTAAGTGTTGAAGATACGTATGATACGGATGTCTACGTTATTTTGGCGGTGGTAGTCCATCATCAGCGTTTCGGCTACCCGTTTTCCTTCATCATAGCAACTGCGAATGCCAATCGGATTGACGTTGCCCCAGTAATCTTCAGTCTGCGGATGTACACGAGGGTCGCCGTAAACCTCTGAGGTGGAAGCCTGCAGGATACGGGCTTTGACCCTCTTGGCCATACCCAGCATATTGATGGTGCCCATGACGCTGGTTTTAGTGGTTTTTACAGGATTATACTGGTAGTGGATAGGAGATGCAGGACAAGCCAGATTGTAGATGCGATCAACTTCAAGCAGGATCGGCTCAGTAATGTCATGACGAACAAGCTCAAAACGGTGACTGTCCATCAAATGTATGATGTTGTTTTTGCTGCCGGTGAAAAAATTATCGAGGCAGATAACATCGTGCCCTTCGTTCAGAAGCCGCTCGCAGAGATGTGAGCCGACAAAGCCGGCACCGCCGGTTACCAGTATACGCATTTTATTTTACTCCCCTGCTGCTGCGTCCAAGCGGAACATATGTAAAACCGCCGACAGCCATCCGGTCAGGTTTGTACAGGTTGCGGCCATCCACGACAATCGGGTTTCTCAGGGCGGTTTTGATCCGCTCGAAGTCCGGATTACGATATTCGCTCCAGTCAGTGATGATCGCAAGGGCGTCGGCACTGTCCAGAATGGCGTACTGGTTACTGCTGTATTCAATCCGGTCGCCAAAATGATTCCGGGCTTCTTTGAGCGCTTCCGGGTCGTGAGCACGTACCGTTGCTCCGGCTGCCAGCAGACGCTCAATAATGGTAAGGGATGGGGCTTCACGCATGTCATCAGTACGGGGTTTGAAGGAGAGTCCCCAGCAGGCGATAGTACGCCCAGTCAGAGGTAACTCTTCGTCTGGAGAAGCAAGCAGTTTGATCAGTTTATCAGCAAGCACCTCTTTCTGTAGTTCGTTGACCTCTTCTACCGCTTTGAGCAGCAGGAAGTCATAGTTTGATTCCTCGGCAGTTTTGATCAGAGCCTTGACGTCCTTGGGAAAACAGGACCCTCCGTAGCCCGGGCCGGGAAAGAGGAAGTCGTATCCGATACGCGAGTCAGAGCCGATCCCCTCACGCACAGCCATGACATCTGCTCCCATCCGTTCACATAGTCCCGCAATCTGGTTCATGAAAGAGATGCGTGTGGCGAGCATGGCGTTGGCGGCGTATTTAGTCATTTCGGCGCTGCGGATATCCATAATGATCATGCGGTTCTGTTTACGCATGAAGGGGTCGTACAGCTCTTTCATTATTTCGGCGGTACGGACGTTATCACAGCCGATGACGACACGATCCGGCTTCATGAAGTCATCAATTGCTGCTCCCTCCTTGAGGAATTCCGGATTGGAAACAACATCAAATTCCAAATCAACGCCACGGGCATTCAATTCTTCCAGAATCGCAGCGCGAACTTTGTCGGCTGTGCCGACCGGAACTGTTGATTTGTCGACTATTATCTTGAAGCCGTTCATGACCCGCCCGATATCGCTGGCAACTCCAAGGACATATTTGAGGTCTGCTGAGCCATCCTCGCCCGGAGGGGTTCCAACGGCGATGAAGCAAACCAGAGATGCCTTGACCGCTTCCTCCATATCTACGGTAAAGCTGAGGCGACCCTCAGACTGGTTACGCAAAATCATCTCTTTTAAGCCAGGCTCATATATCGGTATGATACCCAGTTTAAGGTTGTCAATCCGCGCGTGGTCTATATCAACAGCGATAACAGTGTTGCCGCTTTCTGCAAAACAGGCTGCTGCCACCAAGCCTACATAGCCGGCACCAAAAATACAGATTTTCATAAGCCGCTCCAAAACTGAAAATTATTCTTTGCCTTATAACACACTATCCATCTGAAATTCCACAATTTTTATGCCTTTTGAATTCATTAGTAACAATTGCTCTGCAGTGTGATCAGTGCCAAAAAATCAAACGGTTTCAGATCAGAGCCTCCGACAGTCGTTTTACCAAGACTTCACCCTGCTGCCAGATATTTCCAGCCCCCAGAGTAATGACAATGTCGCCTTCTCGGACGACCCCGACAAGATGATCTGGTATCAGTTCACGGTTGGAAATCCAGGTTACATCTTTTTGACCATGGCGAAGAATTTCAGCAGCAAGGCGTTCGGATGACGCTCCTGGTATCGGCTGCTCACCGGCGGCGTAAACATCAGTTAAAATGAGTACGTCAGCATCGTAGAAAGCGGTGACGAAGTCGGTGAACAGCTCATGGGTGCGTGTGTAGCGATGCGGCTGGAATAGTGCCACGATGCGGCGCTCCGGCCATCCTTGGCGGGCAGCTGCAAGTGTCGCCTTAATCTCGGCGGGGTGATGGCCATAGTCGTCAACGACCATGACCCCCTTTGGTTCTCCCTTTACGGTAAAGCGTCGTCCGACCCCGCTGAACGCCGCAAATCCTTCCTGAATAGCGGTAAACGGCAGATCAAGTTCAAGAGCTACGGCGATGCAGGCCATCGCATTCAGAACGTTGTGCGCTCCAGGCATCGGAAAGGATATTTCGCCGAGCCGGTACCCTTTATAATGTGCGATAAATGACGTCTGAAAACCGTCATGCCTGATATGTGTCGCGCGTATATCGGCCTGGGCTGACAGGCCGTACGTCATGTAGCGTTTATTGACCCGCGGCAGTATTTCACGAATATTTTTGTCATCCAGACAGAGGACTGCAAGTCCATAAAATGGCACTTTGTTGATGAATTCAACAAAAGTATCCTTGATCTCTTCTATTCCTGAGTAGTGATCGAGATGATCAGCGTCGATATTTGTTACGACGGCGATTGTCGGTGAAAGCATCAGGAAGGAACCATCAGATTCGTCAGCCTCGGCAAGCAGAAATTTGCCCTGGCCGATCTGGGCGTTGGTACCGATTGCATTAAGTTTACCGCCGATTACAATCGTAGGATCGATGCCGGCATGACCGAGAATAGCTGCGCCCATTGAAGTTGTGGTTGTCTTACCGTGAGTTCCGGCTATGGCGATGCCATATTTCATGCGCATCAGTTCGGCCAGCATTTCGGCGCGCGGGATGACCGGCACATGCAGCTTCTTGGCCTCAATCACCTCGGGGTTGTCGTCATGTACGGCTGATGATATTACAACTACATCAACGTTCTTCAGATTGTCGGCAGTGTGGCCGATGCCGATTTCCGCACCCAGGCGGGCCAGACGCTCAGTGATGTCCGAGCCGCGCAGATCGGAACCGGAAACTTTATATCCCAGATTGAGCAGAACTTCGGCTATGCCGCTCATGCCGATACCGCCAATGCCAACGAAGTGGATTTTATCGATTTTTCCGTACATGGTTTTGTCCTCTTCTCAAGTTACCGTATTCATTTCCGTGTTTGAATTCATAATGCTACTAACTAATATGTTATCGGAATGATAATCATAGTTATGCTTTTTTAAAACGCCTCCCGAAACGCCCTCAAATCAACTGGGCGGCATCATATCAAGGCGCTTTACGCTGGACAAGCAAAAAACAAACCAGCCATCGTTTTATCAAGCATAATTATGTTATTGAATAGCCGTCAGGATTATGTAAAAGTAGCCCGTCAAACAAACTATTGATGGGAGTAAATATGTCAGCAGATATCAAAGCCCAGATCAAGGAATTCCGTATCGGTGAAAAAATAAGAGCTCTACGGCAGCAAAAGCGGTTGACTCTGCAGGAACTCTCCGAGTTGACTACACTTTCCAAGCCACTGTTGTCGCAGATTGAAAACCAGCAGGTTATCCCCCCGCTTGCGACTCTGCTCAAGATTGCCCGGGGGCTTAAAGTTGATATCCACTTTTTCTTTGCGGACGTTGCTAATAGCCAAAAATATCTGCTGACGAGACGCGAGGATGTCCGTGAGGATGAAAAAGTACACAGGCAGACTGCCAATGAGACAGCAAGACCGTACACCTATCACTCGCTGGCTCAGGGGTTGCGCCACAAACATATGGAGCCGTTTCTGGTGGAATTTGAAAACAGAAGTTGGGACGATTCGCTTTTTTTCAAGCATGACGGTGACGAGGAATTTATCTATATCATTTCAGGCGAACTGGATTTTCACTACAGCAATGAAGTGCTGCGGATGCGGAGTGGCGACAGCATCTATTATGATTCCGGTCAGCCGCACGGCTGGGTGGCTGTTGGTGAAGGGAATGCCCGGGCGGTTGCGGTGTTGTATACGAAGGAGTGAGCCGGAAAGCAGATCTGGCAGGCAGCTCTTTAATGGGCTGTTTCTGCATACGAGGCTCTTACCTTAAGTATTTCAGGTAGTACGGCGACAAATTTCGACACCAGTTGCGGATCAAAATGGCTTCCAGCATCCTTTTGGAGATCTGCGATGGCATCATCAACTGACCAGGCTTCTTTATACGGGCGCATGGTCGTCAATGCATCAAATACATCGGCAATCGCCACAATTCTAGCCGCCAGCGGTATATTCTCTCCTGAAAGCCCCAGCGGATAGCCGCTGCCATCCCATTTTTCATGATGAGCCAGAGCCACAATGCGTGCCATCCGCAATATGGATGACGCATTATCACCGATAATTTCTGCCCCAAACTCCGGATGTTTACGCATGACAGCCCACTCTTCATCATTCAGTGATCCGGGCTTTGACAGAATATGGTCGGCAATACCTATTTTCCCTACATCATGCATCGGTGCGGCATTCAGTAACAGCTCGGCCTGCTCTTCATCCAGGCCGGCTGCACGCGCAAGTATTTTGGAGTAGAGACTCATTCGAATGACATGCATTCCGGTTTCGTTATCTTTGTATTCAGCCGCACGCCCCAAACGACGGATTATCTCCATCCGGGTGTCATTAAGTTCTTTTGTGCGCTGTTGTACCGTATCTTCCAACTGCAATGACTGATCGTAGAGCGCCAGATGGGTTCGGACGCGGGCATGAACGATCGGTGGACTCACCGGCTTGGTCATATAATCGACAGCCCCCAGGGCGAAACCCTTGGATTCATCATCGACCTCACCCATAGCCGTTACAAAAATAACAGGAATACGTCGGGTCAACGGATTATCTTTCAGTTGCTCACAGACGTCATAACCACTCAATCCCGGCATCATAATATCCAGTAGAATCAGATCAGGCGGATTGGATGAGTTGGCAATCTTCAGCGCCCTGTTCCCTTCCAGGGCAACCTTCACCTTGTAATCAGCTTCCAGTAACCCCCTCAATACGTCGATATTTTCCGGGGTGTCATCGACAATAAGGATTGTTTTTTTATCGGCTACATCTGACATCATTATGCTCCTTGCTGTTGCTCTTTCATAACCTGGTCAAACAGATTGACCGCCTCTTCAAAGGCATATTGATCCACAAGTTTACTGATCCGCTTCAAATGAAACGCTTTATATGCATCCGGCATCTGCTGGTGAATCTGTTCCAGCAGATGGATCGCTTCAGCATCATCCTCCCGCAATAAAGCCCCCAGTTTTTCCAGCAGAGGTGATAGAAGCGACATATCAATCGCTACGCTTGGGGGGGCAATAGCGTCTGACACGCCTCGCTCCTCATGGAGCAGATTAAGTGATTCCATTACGGTAGACAATGATTTGCGTACAACTTCGAGTGGTTCCTCAACATCACTATCTTCTGCAATGGCTGTCTCCAGATAGCCTGCTGCGTTAAACAGGGTGGTTGCGCCAATATTACCTGCCACCCCTTTCAAGGAATGTGCATCTCGTCGAGCAGTAGCTGAATCACCAATTTTCATCGCTGCGATAATACGTTCCACCGCATCTGCCTGACTCTCCCTGAATTTATTTAATATTTTCAGGTATAAAGACTGATTGCCAGCCACCCGCCTCAGCCCGTCTGCTACATCAAGACCTGGCAGCACCGGCAATGAGCCGGTCACAGGTGTGGCTGCTGGTGCCGTAACAGCCTTTACCGCTTCCGGATCAGACGCTTTCACCCAGCGCGCCAATGTCTCAAATAGCTCGAATGGATTCACCGGCTTGGCCACATGATCCTGCATGCCTGCCACAAGACAAAGATCCCGGTCGCCGCTCATTGCATTGGCCGTCATCGCGATAATCGGCAGCTCTTTCCAATCATCCATTCTGCGAATGACCCGTGTTGCCTCCAAGCCATCCATCACCGGCATCTGTAGATCCATCAATACGCCATCAAACCGTATCTGCTGCACCAGTTCAACCGCCTCCTTACCGTTATTGGCAATCGTGACATTAACCCCACCCTGCTGCAGCAGTTCCATCGCCACCTGTTGATTAATCTCATTATCTTCGACCAGCAGCAGATGCGCTCCACGCAAACGCGGATCCACAACCGGCATATCACCATGCCTGGAACCACTGCTTACCGCCCCGTTTCTACCGCAAATCGCCTGCATAATGGCGTTAAACAACGTCGATTCATTGACCGGCTTCACCAGATGGCCGGCAATGCCCAGACTCATCTCTTCCTCCATTAACGTTTCATGGCCATAAGCAGAGACGATGATAATGGCTGGTACGGTCTTTAGCGTCGGGTGTTTCAAAATACGGTGGCTGGCCTCCAGGCCGTCCATCTCCGGCATCTTCCAATCCATTAATACCAGCCGGTAGGGGGACTCTGAGTCTGCTTCTTCCAGCTCCAGAAGCGCTTTTTCACCGGATGATACCGCAACCCCCTCAAAACCTAAGGTATCCAACTCTCTGAGCAGAATCTCACGTGAAGTCGGATGATCATCTACCACCAACACCTTCAGGTGGTTGATCGCCTCCGGCACAACGCTCCGTTTTGTAAACACCTGCTTACTTAAGCCAAACCTTGCGGTAAAATAAAAGGCACTCCCTAGACCAGGTACCGAATCGACACCTATCTGGCCATGCAACAACTCCACAAGTTGCTTTGAAATCGCCAAACCAAGTCCTGTGCCACCATATTTACGAGTGGTTGAACTGTCAGTCTGGCTAAACGATTGAAACAGCTTACTCTGTTGCTCCATGTTCATACCGATGCCGGTATCGCGTACCGTGAAGCGGAGAATTACCGCATCACCTTCTTGCTGTACTACTTCTATATGCAGCGTGATTTCACCATCTTCGGTGAATTTAACCGCATTATTGACCAGATTTAGCAGTATCTGGCCAATGCGGAGCGGGTCGCCTATCAGGTTGGTCGGTAGATCCGGCAGATAATCAAACAGGAACTCCAACCCCTTTTCGCCGGCTTTTACACCGGATACATGCGACGAGTTATCCAACACCTGAAGCAGGTCAAAATCAACCGTCTCCATCTCCATTTTACCGGCTTCAATTTTCGAAAAATCGAGAATATCATTAATAATACCGAGGAGGTTATTGGCTGCCTGATTGGTTTTACTTAGATAATCACGCTGTTTTGTGGTCAGTTCTGTTCTTAAAGCCAGATGGGTCAGGCCGATAATGGCATTCATCGGCGTACGTATCTCATGGCTCATATTGGCAAGAAAGTCAGACTTGGTTCGAGTTGCCTCTTCCGCAATATCCTTGGCTTGCTCCAGCTCCTGCTGCATATTTTTCATATCAGTGATATCGAACAGCGTGCCATCAATAAAGCCGGGATGCCCCTCTTCGTAAACCGGTTGTCCCTTGTCCAGAATCCAGTGGATCTGCTGCTCTCTGTCAATTACCCTGAACTCCCGCGAGTATGGTGTCCCCTCCTCTATCCGCAGCCTGGTATCTTCAATCAGGCGCTGCCGGTCATCCGGATGCAATATACGGCCGAAACAGTGTTCACCATTCCGCATAAAATCATCCGCTGAATAACCGCTAAGTTTTTCAATCTCCTGACTGATAAAGAGCATCACCCATGGTTCCGTAGGGAGCGAGCGATAGACCACTCCCGGTATGTTTCCGACCAGAGAACGGAATTGTTCCTCACTTTTGCCCAACTGAAGGGAGTATTGATACATACTTGTAATCAGCGGTTTTACCATCCGGCCATTTAACAGCGAACCTAGTACAATAAAAATAACTGCTATCAACGCCGAATAGAAAGTAGATAGCCGTATCTGATAAATAATTTCGAATCGGTCCATTTTGGCCACCAGACCCAACTGCAGAGACGGCAGATACTTATAAGCGACAATAATCTGCCGCCCGTCAATGTCTGTACTCTCGATCACTCCCGACATTTTCTGTAGTGCCAGCTTCATAGGCTGATCTAAAGATGCGTCTAAGGATGCAGAGACAGGTTTGCTGCCGCCGCTATTTTCACTGTTCAGCAAGTAGACCGGACGATTATTCTGAAGCTCCCCCAGCACCAGGCTATAACCAAAGCCCGAATAATTTTCAACTCCACTCCGGATTACATCGAGAGCCCTGCTTCGTTTCTTATTATTTGTTTCATCAGTAACCCCGAAAGATCTGGCGACAGACTCCATCAATGCACCCTGAGCATTAACGAATGTAAGCAGTTGTGATTTGCTCTGCTCCAGCAGGCAGTTGTACAACAGAACGACTCCGGCCACTGTTACCGCAAATGCAACCAACCCCAGTATAAGAACGGAACGGTTGGCAATTTTATTTTCAATTTTGCTTTTCTCAATTTTTGTGTTTTCTGCCATTTTTACATCCTTTTTTCTACATGTCATAAACCCCGAATCGGAAACACCTTTTCAAAAAGTTTAACGAGGCGAGGATCGAATTGACTGCCCGACTTTCCGATAATTTCCGCCATAGAATCCTCAATGCTCCACGGTTCCTTGTAGGCGCGCTTCATGGTCAAGGCATCATATGCATCAGCAATAGCTACAATTCGTGCAGATTCCGGAATTGCCTCGCCTGAGAGTCCAAAAGGATAGCCGCTGCCATCCCACTTCTCATGGTGATAACGGGCTATCTCTGCCGCCATTCTAAACAGGGGGGTGTCACTTTTGCTCAAAATATTATAACCGGCTTCGGAGTGTTGCTTCATGATTACCCACTCTTCCGGAGTCAATTTGCGAGGCGCTTTCAGGATATTATCCGGAGTGGCTATTTTGCCGGTATCATGCATCGGGGCTGCAAATTCGAGCATGTCCAGCATCTGTTCGGGCCAACCGGCAGCTTCTGCCAAAGCGCGCGAATAAGCGGCTATTCGCCAGATATGATCGCCTGTATCGGTGTCGTTATAGTGCCCGGCTTCACCAAGCATATATATGGCTGCCTTCTGGCTTTTTTCAAGCTCCTGCACATGTACCAGAGAGAGATGAGTCTTAACCCTGCGCAGTACAATAGGCCCGGAAATCGGCTTCTGGATGTAGTCGACCCCTCCTACGTCAAATCCATGAGTTTCCTGCTCAACCTCGCCCATTGCGGTAACAAAGATTACCGGTATATCTTTAGTCAACGGGTTGGCTTTAAGCCTCTCACATGTTTCATAGCCACTGATACCGGGCATCATGATATCCAGCAGAATCAGGTCAGGCAGATGCTTGGCGGCTGCTTCCATAGCTTTTACTCCATTGGTAGCAAAAAGCAACTGGTACTGTTCATTCAGCACCTGCTTAAGCAACTGCAGGTTGTTTGGTTCGTCATCAACAACCAGGATTTTCTTGATCATATAACGTTACTCCAGGCTTAAAGCAAATTTATCGCTTAAAGCAAAAACTTTGTTTTTTGCCTCATCAAAATCAAATGCCTCTATGCAGAGCTGAATCGGCTTCAGATCAGACTTAACTATATAATCAGCCAGCTTCAACAACACCGGTTCGGCAGCATCCGGGTTCAGCTCATCAAGGGCGGTAATCAGCTCACACAAAAGTCGTTTGACAGCTTCGGCATCAAAATCTTTCACCGTTAATGGCATATTGTCATCATAAATTTTGAGTTTAGCTATGGCCGCCGCGACTTCGAGGAGGGATTCGTGGAGTTTGCTTAGATGAGATTTTGCTTCATCCGCTTTGCATAACTTAAGATTGCCATCAATGACCGCAGCCAAGGCTGCAACTCCGTTGATGGACAAATTCCCTGCAACACCCTTTAAAGCGTGGGCCACAGCCCTTGCAGCTTCACAATCAGCCGGATTTTCCGACAGCAGATGCTCAATTAAGTTTGCGTGATTCATCTGATGCGTAGAAAAGGAACCGAGGGCTTTACTATAAGCTACTGGATCCTGCCACACCTTGAGCGCTTTTTTATAATCAGCAATTCCTTCAAGGGGAGAAAAGTCCACTGACTCCCTGGCTTCAATGCTGATTTTTATGATATCGTTGGGACGCCCCCCCCCTTTGGGGACCACTTGCTCCATAGCTGAAAACAATTTATTGAAATTGATCGGCTTGGCTTCAATACGATCCATGCCGGCGGCAATACATTTATTGTTGTCCTCTTCCATAATGCTGGCGGTCAGTGCCAAAATGGGGATGCGCCTGAAGGTGCCTGTTTCCATCTCCCTGATAGCTCTGGTGGCCTCCAGTCCATCCATTTCAGGCATCATCACATCCATAAGAACCAGGTCATAATCAGTTTTGAAGACCGCGGCCACCGCTTCAAGCCCGTTTTGTACCCAGTCAACCTCGTGCCCCTGCTGCTTGAGGCGCAACATGGCCAGTGTAGCATTAGGCTCAAGATCTTCTGCAAGCAGGACGCGAAACAGGCGGGGAGAAACATAATTTTCCTCTACGCTTTCTTCATCTTCTTCATAAAGACAGCCATCAGTGGTGGTAGCTACCGGCAGGAATGCGGTAAAGTAAAACACAGAGCCCTGCCCTATTTCGCTTTCCACCCATATCTTTCCTCTCATTAGTTCAATAATCTGCTTTGAGATAGTGGTGCCGAGTCCGGTGCCGCCATAATGGCGGGTTGTGCTGGCGTCTGCCTGGGAAAATGGTTCAAATATTTTGGCAATATGCTCCTGCGTCATGCCTATTCCGGTGTCCTTCACGGAAAAAAGCAGTATATCCGCTTCATCTCCTTGTCGCACAGAGAGGGTAATTTCTCCTATATTGGTAAACTTTATCGAGTTGCCGACCAAATTC
>Ga0194060_10001932_pt1 | contig 14813 bp, 12 predicted proteins | sample SepL225m_MetaG_FD_163427 | JGI IMG/M metagenome (GOLD analysis project Ga0194060, IMG submission 163427) | Anoxic zone freshwater microbial communities from boreal shield lake in IISD Experimental Lakes Area, Ontario, Canada - Sep2016-L222-5m | ecosystem: Environmental > Aquatic > Freshwater >... | reverse complement strand
ACCATGAAGATGGCCGAAAGGGTTATTCGCCTCTATGAGCAGATGCCAGAACCGCGCTATGTACTCTCCATGGGAAGCTGTTCAAATTGTGGCGGCCCCTACTGGGAGCATGGCTACCATGTTCTGAAAGGTGTTGATCGTGTTATTCCCGTCGATGTCTATGTGCCGGGCTGTCCTCCAAGGCCTGAGGCGCTTATCGGTGGACTGATGAAGGTGCAGGAGCTGATACGGATGGAGCAGATTGGTCTATCCCGTTCTGATGCACTGAAGAAGCTCGAAGAGAAGGCTCTAGATCCTCGCTCTTTTGTTGAGCGGGAGCGGCAGGTGGTTCAGGCTTAATCAACTTATAAGGTTTACTCTCAGATGGAAGAAGGAAAGGCAGTTTCGCAGTCAGTACAGGAGAGCGCTGCGGCATACAGGGTTATCCAGGAGCAGTTCGGCGCAGCGGTTTCGGCGTTCGATGCCAATGAGACCATGCCGTTCTTTGAGGTTGTTGCTACCGGTCGATGGGTTGAGATAGCCCTCTTTATGCGCGACCATGCAAAACTCAAGTTCAACTCCATGGCTTGCCTTACCGGCGCAGACTATCCGGCAGAGAATAAAGTGGGCATTATCTGTAATTTCGAGTCACTGGCACTTCTTGGTCATAAAGTGGCTGTGAAGCTGAAGTGTGACCGCACCGGCGGCTCTCTTCCAAGCCTCTCCTGCCTCTGGCACACCGCCAACTGGCATGAGAGAGAGGTTTTCGATCTTTTTGGCATCACCTTTACCGGCCATCCCGATTTGCGGCGAATTCTCTGCCCCGACGACTGGGAGGGCCATCCATTACTGAAAGATTACAAGGTACAGCAAAGCTATCACGGTATCAAGGTACCCTACTAACAGTGTTTTCAATCGTCTAAGCAGCTCACAGTATGCAGGAATTAGATACAGTCGGACAGGGATCTGTCAGGGTTACCCGAAAAAGCGACAAGCTCGTCATTCTTGAAAAAGATCTTGCCACCGAGCAGATGGTGCTTGCCATGGGCCCACAGCACCCTTCGACGCACGGAGTGCTCAAACTGGAGTGTCTGACTGACGGAGAGGTGATTACCGAGGCGATCCCTTGTCTGGGATATCTCCACCGCTGTTTTGAAAAGTGTTGTGAAAATGTCGATTACCCCGCAATTGTCCCTTATACCGACCGCCTCGACTATCTCTCCGGCATGAACAGCGAATTTGCCTACGCCATGGCCGTTGAGAAGCTTCTTGATCTTGAAATTCCACGCAGGGTAGAGTTTATCAGGGTTCTTGTTGCCGAGCTGAACAGAATTGCATCGCATCTTGTTGCCATCGGAACCTATGGTATTGACCTTGGTGCCTTTACCCCCTTTCTCTTCTGCTTTCGTGACCGCGAAATTATTCTTGGTCTTCTTGAGTGGGCATCGGGGGCGCGAATGCTCTATAACTATATATGGATTGGTGGCCTTGCTAACGATGTGCCAACCGATTTTTCAAAAAGAGTGCGTGAGTTTGTCAACTACTTCAGGCCAAAAACCGTTGAGCTCCAGAATCTTTTGACCGGAAACGAGATCTTTCTCAAACGTACATACGGCATCGGCATCATGCCGGCAGAGGTGGCCATCAACTATGGCTGGTCGGGCCCCATGCTTCGCGGTTCAGGTGTCAAGTGGGATCTGCGTCGGAATGACCCCTACTCCATCTATCCTGAGCTCGACTTTAACGTTGCCGTTCCTGATGGCAAAAACTCGGTTATTGGCGACTGTCTCTCCCGCCACCTTGTTCGTGCCCTCGAAATGGAGGAGAGCCTGAAGATTATCGAACAGTGTCTTGATAAAATGCCCTCTTCCGAAGGGTTCAACTCCCGTTCGGCCATTCCCAAGCGTATTCGGCCAAAAGCTGGCGAGGTCTACTCCCGTGCCGAAAATCCTCGGGGAGAGCTAGGCTTCTATATCGAAAGTGATGGAAAGTCCACCAAACCGGTTCGCTGCAAAGCGCGTTCCTCCTGTTTTGTCAACCTTTCGGCCATGAAAGATCTCTCAAAGGGGCAGCTTATCCCCGATCTTGTCGCCATTATCGGCAGCATTGATATCGTGCTTGGGGAGGTTGACCGATGAGCACAACCGCATTATCTCAATTCAGCATCCCTCTTCTTATGGGTAACAGTCTCAATGCCTGGTCTGAAGCACTGGTCGGCTTCCATCTTCTGGGTCTCCCTCTCGGTCTGATTATTCTTGCCGCAATTCCGCTCGTCTTTATTGCTCTCTACTCCCTTACCTACGGAGTGTACGGCGAGCGCAAGATCTCTGCCTTCATGCAGGATCGTCTTGGTCCGATGGAGGTTGGCAAATGGGGTATTCTTCAGACCATTGCCGATATCCTGAAGCTGATCCAGAAGGAGGATATTCTCCCAACCTCAGCCGACCGCTTTCTCTTTGTTATCGGCCCGGGAATTCTCTTTGTCGGCTCCTTCATGGCCTACGCGGTGCTTCCGTTCAGCCCCGCCTTTATAGGAGCAAGCCTCAATGTCGGACTCTATTACGCGATAGGCATTGTCGCCATCGAGGTGGTCGGTATTCTTGCCGCAGGTTGGGGTTCCAACAACAAGTGGTCTCTCTACGGCGCGGTTCGTAGTGTGGCGCAGATTGTCAGTTACGAAATTCCTGCAGCACTGGCCCTGCTCTGCGGTGCCATGATGGCAGGCACCCTCGACATGCAGCAGATCAATGTTTTGCAGTCGGGCTCCTACGGCTTTGCCCACTTCTATCTCTTCCACTCGCCAATTGCCTGGCTCCCTTTCCTTATCTACTTTATCGCCTCCCTGGCAGAGGTCAACCGTGCGCCCTTCGATATTCCTGAGGCGGAGTCGGAGCTGGTGGCGGGTTATTTTACTGAATACTCGGGGATGAAATTTGCTGTTATTTTTCTTGCGGAGTATGGCAGCATGTTTATGGTCTCCGCAATCATCTCGGTTGTCTTTCTTGGTGGCTGGAACTCACCACTGCCGAATCTTGGCTCTTTGGCCCTCAACACCTGGACAAACGGTCCGGTATGGGGTGCTTTCTGGATGATCATGAAAGGGTTCTTCTTTATTTTTGTACAGATGTGGCTTCGCTGGACGCTTCCCCGTTTGAGGGTCGATCAGTTGATGTACCTCTGCTGGAAAGTTCTGACACCGTTTGCCTTTGTCAGCTTTGTGCTGACAGCGATCTGGGAAATTTATCTGCCTTGATGGTAATGCAGCAGAAGAGAGAAAACAGTTAATGCCTGAATTTGAAATGAGCCAGAGATTATGAGTGAGTATTTCGGGAATATAAAAAACGGTGCAGTCACCATTGCAGCCGGTATGGGTATCACCCTGAGGCATTTCTTCAATGCGGTGCATCGTAAAGGTGATGCCGGTGTTGATGATGTCGACTATTTCCGCCAGGTCGATGGTCTCTGTACCCTGCAATATCCGCATGAGACCATTCCAACTCCGCCGAACGGGCGCTATCGTCTCTATAACGATATCGACAACTGTATCGGCTGCGGGCAGTGCGATCGTGCCTGTCCCATCGGCTGCATCACCATCGAAACTATCAAGGCGGCCCCGGATGACATCGCTTCATGCGGAAAGACCAAAGATGGACAGCAGAAGCGTTTCTGGATTCCTCGCTTTGATATTGATGTGGCAAAGTGCATGACCTGCGGAATCTGCGCCAGCGTCTGCCCGACAGAGTGCCTTGCCCACACCCCGGTTGCCGACTTTTCAGAATTTGACCGGAGCAACCTGCTCTACCACTTCGGGAACCTCACCCGTCTCGAGGCGGAGGCAAAACGTCAAAAACTTGCTGAGATACAGGCTAAAGCGCAGGCTGAGAAAGAGAAAAAGCCGGCGGAAAACTGATACTATTACAACACTATGAGTAACTCAACGTATACGGTCATCTTTTATCTCTTTGCAGCCCTCACCGTCGGCTCTGCAGCCTTTGTGGTGTTGACGCGCAATGTGATCTATTCGGCCTTTTCGCTGCTCTTCACCTTTTTCGGGGTTGCGGCGCTCTACGTCTTTCTCAGTGCCGACTTTCTTGCTGTCACCCAGGTGGTTGTCTATGTGGGAGGCATTCTTGTGCTCCTTCTCTTCGGTGTCATGTTTACCAACAGCATCATGATCCCTGGTCAGAAAAGTGAAGTCTCCAATCTTTTTTTTGGGGCACTTCTTCTGCTGGGTGTCACCGGTGGAATGCTCTACACCTTTTCGGCCTCACCCGGCTGGAAAATCTCAGGGAAAACGCTTCAAGGCAGCATTGTGGAGCTTGTTGGATTCGAGACCATGTCGCACTACGCTCTCCCCTTTGAGATGGTCTCAATCCTGCTGCTGGCAGCGCTGATCGGTGCCGCATTTCTGGCTCGTTTCGACAACAAAGGGAACTCATGAACACTATGCCTCTTACAACAATGGATCAGTTGACAACCATAGGGCTCAACCACTATCTCACCATATCAGCGCTGCTGCTCGGTTTCGGTCTCTTTGCCGTTATGACGCGGAAGAATGCCATTGTGGTGCTGATGGGTGTCGAGCTTATTTTAAATGCCGCCAACATCAATTTTCTCGCATTTTCAAAATTTAATGGCGGAATGCAGGGGGTGATGTTTGCCCTTTTTGTTATAGTTATAGCGGCGGCGGAGGCGGCCATTGCCCTTGCCATTATCATCAACATCTACAAGATTTTCAAGAGTGTTGATGTATCGAGTATCGACAGCCTGAAAGAGTAAGAGATTTTATTATTTTCCGTGTAACCAGTCAATAGACCATGCACAGTTTCATTCAGTTATCAATAGTCGTACTGCTGCTGCCGCTGCTCTCGTTTGTCATCCTCATCTTTTTCAATCGCAAACTGCCGCGCAGGGGCGATTTTGTAGGGGTGGGTATTCTCGGCACGGCATTTGCCATCTCTGCCACCATCTTCTGGCAGGTGGTGGTTCAGGCCTACGATCCAGCATTCAGGGTGGCGTGGGACTTTACCTGGATTGACCTCGGCACGGTTCCAGGTGTCGGTCCGCTCCAGATCAAGATGGGTATTGTGATCGATAATCTCACCTCCATCATGCTGGCGATGGTGACGCTCATCAGTTTTCTTGTCCATCTCTACTCCACCGGGTATATGAAGGGTGACAAGAATTATGGTCGCTATTTCGCCTTTTTGGGTATCTTCACCTTCTCGATGCTCGGTATTGTCCTCTCCGATAACCTCTTTTCGATCTACATCTTCTGGGAGCTGGTCGGCCTCTCATCATATCTGCTTATCGGCTTCTTTTTTGAAAAGCAGAGTGCGGCGGATGCCCAGAAAAAGGCCTTTCTTGCCAACCGTGTGGGCGATATCGGCATGTGGCTCGGTATTCTGATTCTTTACTCCCAGTTTCACACCTTCAGTTTCCAGGAGATCTACGCCAACCTGGCAGCAGGCAAGTTCGGTCTCTCCAACGGCTGGCTCACTGCGGCTGGTATTCTTCTCTTTATGGGTTGCGTCGGTAAATCGGCGCAGTTTCCTCTCCATGTCTGGCTTCCTGATGCTATGGAGGGTCCGACGCCGGTTTCGGCCCTTATCCATGCTGCCACCATGGTTGCCGCAGGGGTCTACTTTGTTGCCCGCATCTTTATTATGCTGACCCCCGATGCACTCCATGTGATCGCCTTTATCGGTGCCTGCACCGCCTTCATGGCCGCAACCATTGCCATCACCCAGAACGATATCAAGCGTGTTCTTGCCTACTCGACGGTTTCGCAGCTTGGCTACATGGTTCTTGGGCTTGGAGTTGGAGCCTATTCGGCAGCACTTTTCCATCTGGTGACGCACGCCTTCTTTAAAGCCTGTCTCTTTCTTGGCTCGGGTGCCATTATTCACGCCACGCATCACGAACAGGATATGCGCTGGATGGGCGGCCTTAGCAAAAAGATGCCCTGGACCTTTGCCACCTTTACCCTTGCAACGCTCGCCCTTGCCGGCCTGCCACTGACCAGCGGCTTTTTGAGCAAGGATGCCATTCTTGCAGGAGCCATCGGCTTTGCCAATGTTGAGGGTGGGGGTATCTTTTACCTCATTCCAGTGCTGGGATTCTTTTCTGCCATGCTCACAGCCTTCTACATGGGGCGCCAGATATGGCTTGTCTTCTTCGGTGAAAACCGTGCTCATCTCAAACCTGCCGACGATCACCATCACGGCCACGATGCCCATGCGGCGCACGGCGGCCATGACGCTCACGACCTCCATCAGGAGGATCATGGTATTCATGAGGTGCCCTGGAACATGAGGGCACCGCTGGTGATTCTTGCAGCGCTCTCCCTCTTCTTTGTCTATTCTCCCGATCCGCTTGACGGTGCCAGGGGGTGGTTCATGAAGATGATTCCAACTCCGGCAACTGTTGTCGGTGCGGCAAACCCCCAGAAGGGTGCGCTCCTTGCCGGTGTGGCAGCTCCAGCTCATGCCGCTGTAGCAGCAACGACTGAAACTCACGGCGAGTCCGCAGCTCCGGCAGCAGGGGAGCATGGGGTAGCCGCCGCTTCCCATGGCGAAGAGAAGGGCATCCACACCTACCCGGACCCGCGACAGGCTGAAATTATTCACGCAGGCCATGCGGCCCACTACACGGCAATCTACATCTCCAGCGCGATGGTGTTGCTTGGAGTCTCTCTTGCCCTTATTGTCTATGTCTTCGGCATTATCGACCCCGACAAAACAGCTCTTGCCATCAGGCCGCTCTACCTCTTCTCTCTCAACAAGTGGTACTGGGACGAGATCTATGATGCCACCTTTATTAAGGGTTCCATGGTGCTCGCAAAAATCTTCACCTGGTTCGACATCAATATTGTTGATGGCATCGTCAATGGCGTTGCCACGCTTGTCAGGAAGTTCGCCTTCCTCAATAGCGGTTTCGATAAACATGTTGTTGACGGGGCAGTGAATTTTACAGCCTTTACGGTCAACACCACGGGGGCGGTGCTGCGAAAATTACAGACAGGAAAGGTGCAGAGCTATATTGTGATGCTTCTTCTCGCTGTCTTTGGTTACTTTGTCTTTTATGTTACACGAATGATCCATTAAGAGAGATTTACCGAGATTTACTTTCAATCAGAAAACTTACAGATACGGAACATGCTGAGTTTAATTGTTTTTCTGCCTATCATCGCCGGTCTGATTATTCTTGCCGTGCCGTCATCGCAAAAGCAGATCATCAGAATTGTTTCACTGCTTGCGGCGCTTGCCCAGGGAGTGCTGGCAGTTGTGATTTGGAGAGGTTATAACCCCTCTCTTCCGGGAATCACTGCGGGGCCCGGAGGCAGCCCGCTCGGCTCTTTCCAGTATGTGGAGAGGCTTCCCTGGATCAACCTCGATCTTGCCGGATTCGGCCCGCTCAACATTGAGTACTTCGTCGGTGTTGATGGCATCTCCATCACCATGGTTATTCTTACCGCTCTTGTCTCAGCCATCGGTGTGCTCTCGAGCTGGACCATCCAGAAGCAGGTGAAGGGCTACTTTATTCTGTACAACCTGCTTGGTGCCGCCATGATGGGTTGCTTTGTTGCCCTCGATTTCTTCCTCTTCTATGTCTTCTGGGAGGTGATGCTGCTTCCGATGTACTTCCTGATTGGTATCTGGGGCGGACCGAACCGCGAATATGCAGCCATCAAGTTCTTTCTCTATACACTTTTCGGCTCGGTTTTCATGATGCTTGTGATGATCGGTCTCTACTTCAGCGTTACCGATCCTGTGACGGGCAACCACACCTTCTCTCTTGTTGCCATGGCTACCCAGAGCAACTATATCAAGGATGCCATTCTGGGGCCAAACAATGAGATGTGGCGTTATGTCGCTTTTATCGCTCTCTTTGTCGGATTCGCCATCAAGGTGCCGATGTTCCCTTTCCACACATGGCTGCCCGATGCCCACGTTGAGGCTCCGACCCCTATCTCCGTTATTCTGGCCGGTGTGCTTCTGAAGCTTGGAACCTACGGCATGATTCGTATCAACTTCCCGCTCTTTCCCGAGGTTTTTCACGCGGGGATGTATGTGATTGGTATTTTCGGGGCGATCAATATTATCTATGGAGCGTTGTGCGCCCTTGCGCAGCAGGATCTGAAGAAGATGGTGGCCTACTCCTCCATCAGTCACATGGGGTATGTGCTGCTTGGCCTCTCGGCAGGCAACAGTGAGGGGATGGTCGGTGCCCTCTACCAGATGTTTAACCATGGCACCATTACCGCCATGCTCTTCTTGCTGGTTGGTGTTATTTACGATCGTGCCCACACCCGTCAAATCGACAAGTTTGGTGGCCTCGCCTCCTACATGCCGCACTATGCTGCGTTTGTCACGGTTGCCTGGTTTGCCTCGCTTGGTCTCCCGGGGCTCAGTGGTTTTATCTCAGAAGCGCTGGTTTTTGTTGGAGCCTTCAGCTCTCTGACCACCCGTCCTATTGCCATGGTTGCTGTACTTGGTATCGTTTTTGGTGCCGCCTATCTGCTTTGGTCGCTCCAGAGGATGTTCCTTGGCCAGAGAAAGGCTGATGCAGCCTACGATCTTGTTGTGGGTGAGGATGGCCACGAGCACATCCATTTCCACGACTGGAATGGCAAGATTGACCTTGACGGGCGTGAGTTGGCCATGCTGGTGCCGCTGTTGATCATCACCATTGTGCTTGGTGTCTACCCGATGCCGGTGCTTGGTATGCTCACCTCCAGTATCAACAGGCTGGTAGAGGTGCTTTCGCCGGTGGTGTTGTCGCAATTGTGATCGATTTGAACTGAAACTGAGACAGAGGTTAAAGAATAAACGTAGAGAATTATGTTCGAGCTGCCATCAGGTGCTGAAATCCAGGGAATCATTGCCAGCGAAAAAGCAGGCGCCGGGTTTTTTATACCTGAAATTTATCTCTCCCTGCTTTTTATGCTCCTGATCGTTGTTGATCTGGTTGCAAAAGGTAGAAAAAACAATCTGCTCTCAATCACGACACTCGTCGGCCTTGCTGGCAGCCTCTTTTTCATCCACCAGCAGCAGAGTCTGCCTGCCGGGGAGTTTTTCTTCGGAATGTATCTGCTCGATGAGTTCGCTCTCTTCTTCAAGTACTTTTTTGTGCTTTCGGGGATGCTTGCCGTTGTCGTCACGATGGCTGACCGTCAGTTCGAGAGGGAGGTGAAGAGTATGGGTGAGTATTACGCTCTTATTGTTACGATGGTTATCGGTATGGTGCTGATGGCCTCTTCGGGCGATCTGCTGATGATTTTTCTCTCGATGGAGCTGGTGAGCTTTACAGCCTATATCCTGACTGGTTATTTCAAACGCAACCCTCGCTCATCCGAGGCGGCACTGAAGTATCTTGTGTACGGTGCGGTCTCTTCCGGATTGATGCTTTATGGCTTCTCCCTGATCTATGGTTTGACTGGTGAGACGAACTTGATCAAGATTGGTGCCGAGCTGGCAGCGATGCCCCAGGCTCAATCGCTGGTGCTCACTTTTGCCTCTCTCCTTATCCTTGCTGGCTTTGGCTACAAAATCGGCGCGGTGCCCTTTCACTTCTGGTCTCCCGATGTCTATGAAGGCGCTCCAACTCCCATTACCGCTTATCTCTCTGTTGCCTCAAAGGCCGCAGGTTTTGCTCTTTTGATGCGCTTTTTCTTTGTCGTCATCCCCCAGGGGAGCTCACCGATGTCGACACCCTCAGGTATGAACTGGCTCACCATGCTGATGGTCCTCTCGGTTGCCTCCATGATTTATGGTAATGTGGTTGCTCTGTGGCAGAAGAATGTGAAGCGTCTGCTTGCCTACTCCTCCATTGCCCATGCGGGGTATCTGCTTCTTGGTGTGATTGTGATGGGGAAGTTTGCCACCCAGGCGACGCTCTTTTATCTGCTCTCCTATTTTTTGATGAATTTTGGTGCTTTTTATGTGGTTATTCTGATTGCGAACCAGACTGGCAGCGAAAATCTTGACGATTATCGGGGTCTTGGTAAAAAGATGCCTCTTGCAGGTGCAGCGTTGACGGTGTTTCTGGTCTCTCTGGTTGGTCTCCCCCCGACGCTTGGTTTTATTGGCAAGCTGATGATTTTTTCAGCGCTTCTGGCAAAGGGTTCTGTATACCTCTGGCTTGCTCTTGTGGGTATTATGACCAGTGTCATCTCGCTTTACTACTATATGCTGATTCCGCTGAACATGTTCCTCCGCGAGTCGAAGCAGAATGATGGGCGCGAGATGCATACCGGCATTGTGGCGCAGGCGCTGATGGTTGCCCTCATGTTTTTGACCCTCTATTTTGGCCTTTTCTTTACGCCACTCTCCGATTTTGCCCGCCACTCTTCGGCTCTGTTCGGTGTGACGCTTCACTGAAATCACTGATTTTCTTGTTTATTTTTAATAAGCCCTTTAAAATTTATTGTTTAAAGGGCTTTTGTATTTTCATCTCAAATGAGTACATTGAACCGCAAGTGGCGGATTGTCTTTCGCTGGATCTGTTCAGCATGTGGCTGAAGGGGCGGAGCATATGCGATATTTCTGAATGAGTCTTGTTCAATCTCTACGGGTCATATTCCCAGCCTCTTGATGCGTAAAGTATGATAGACTTTTTTATTAGCAAAATTGAATTCCCAAAAAATGGTGTCGTGCTTCATCCGATTTCTTAAGTCATTTTTTGTCAGGGTGTTAACGTTGCAGTTTCTGCTTCTTTCCTGCTGCGGTAGCTGGCTCTCTGCCGAGCCTTACGCCCAGGGGCAGGCGGGAGTGGCCGGTAATCCCTTGGCAGGCAAGTACTCCGACTCCTATTTTGCTGATGAGTATGGCAACATTTTGATGATTGTCAACGTGCTTGGCGAGGTTGGCGCACCCGGCCAGATCATTGTTTCGGAGAATGCCGATTTTCCTGTTGTTTTTTCAAGGGCTGGCGGCCTCAAATCGACCGCAAATCTGAAAAAGGTCGTCCTCTCCCGTTTCAGGCCGGATGGTGATGGCATACAGGCCTACAAGCTCAATCTTAAGCCCTATTATGAAGAGGGTGACAGGTCCTCCTTTCTTGCTCTCAAGCCAAACGATACCATCATTATCCCCGAAGATCGGGGCTTCTCACTTATTGGCTTTATATCCCAGGTTGGTGCTGTTTCTGTCTCACTCTATTCCACCTATCTCCTTTATAATGCTCTCAGATCCATCAATTAATAATCGAGTATGAGTGATTTCCAGACCTCATCGAATACCCAAAATATTTCTGCGGGTATAGAAGAGTTTAAGATCAATTATAAAGAGATTCTCCGCGTTGTACTTCGTCGTTGGAATGGAATTCTTCTTATCATTATATTTTCGTTGCTCTATGGCTGGTTTAACTATATCCAGTTACCCCCGGAGTATCACGCACCCTCTCTTTTAATGATCAAGCAGTCGCATGGGGCTACTGATTTGCAGTTTAACTATGGTGCTGGTGCTGGTGCTGGTGCTGGTGCTGGTGGATTAAGCACCGATATCGCTCTGTTGAAATCCACAACGATATGCGAGCATGTCGTTCGTGAACTGTATAAAAGTGACCGCAGGGACTCGCTGGAGTTCTTCGGCAACAAAAGTTATATTGCACCGTTCAAACAGATGCTCCACCCGCGAATCCATCGGGGTACCATGCGAAGAAGCATTCTGCCAACGTTTACCGACAGGGACTTCAGTGCCTACACCCAGATGATGCAGGGGCGGGTCAGGGTGTTGCCTGTTCCTGATACCAATCTGCTCAATGTCTCGGTTTCGAGCCCATTTCCTGATGAGGCACTCTATTTGACGAATACTCTTTGTCGGGTATATAAAGAGGCAGACAAGCAGTGGAACTCGGAGAAGTTTACTCAATCCATGAACTTTATCTCTGAATTACTTAAGGATCAGCAGGTAAAGGTCGATGATGCTGACAATGAACTGGTGGCTTACCAGGAGCATAATGAGCTTGCAGATGGAACTGTCGACAGCCAGCAGTTTCTTGTAAAGATTACCGAGGCAGAATCCAGGTATAATGAGAGTGTTGCGGAGTATAATATTGTCAAAAACAGTCTTGCTTTTCTTGAAAGAAAACTTTCAGACTCCGACAAGGCACTCAGTACCCGTATTTCAAAAAGTGTCAACAGTCAGCTCGGTGTTATACAGGATGAGATCAAGTCGGCAGAGCGCGCCTATGTGCTTATTCTTCGCGAGAAGAAGATTGATGACCCTCAGGTTGTGGCGACGCGCAAACGGCTTGATCTGGTTAAATCGCACTATGAACAGCTTAGCCGCAGCAAGATTGCTGGAGAACTCAGCTATGCCGGACGTGCTCAGAAGTACAATTTCGATCTGGTCTCTGAAAAGCTTGATACCGAAAGAAAACTTGACGCCCTCCTCTTTACCTCCAGGGAGTGGGCCAAAAGAAAGCAAATGTATGAGAGCAAACTCAGCACTCTTCCAAAGAAGCAGCAGATCTTTTTTAAATTGAAACGGCAGCAGGGTGTGGTAGGCAAAACCTACCAGTTTCTCCAGGAGAAGCTTGAGGAGACCTCGATACTTCTTGGCTCTGAAATAGGAAAGGTGGCCATTGTTGGTAATGCACTTTATCCTTTGGCTCCCGAAAAGCCCCCTCTTGCGAAAAAGTTGATTATAGCTCTGCTGAATGGAGTGATTGTCTCTCTGCTCTTTACTCTTGTGGCAGAGTTTCTTGATGATACGGTGAATGATGCCTCTTTTTTCAAAGATATTGGTATCACCCTCCTTGCCGTAATACCGGTTGTTGAGGAGAACAAGAAAAGCTTCTTTTCAGCACTCTCTTTGAAAGATTTCAGTCGATTACTTGTCAAGAACGGGTGCTTGATACGCGACAAGATTTTTATATATTCCGATAAGGAGAAGGGGAAGAAGGCAGAAAAAAAGGTGGCTCTCAGAATGCCTCGTATCACCGACGGACTCAGCTCCAATTTTTCCGAAAGTTTTCGTACTCTGAGAACAGCGCTTGATTATTCAAAGATCGACAGTTCACTCAAATCTATTCTCATCACCGGCACGGCAATGTCGGAAGGGAAGTCGACGATATGTGCGAATCTCGGTATGGCTATGGCGCTTACCGGAAAGGTGACGCTTATTGTTGATTGCGATCTGCGTCGTGCCTCTCTTCATACTAAATTCGGGGTTAAAAGGGAGCCAGGATTAAGTGATTACCTTTGCAGTACGAGTCACAAGATTGATGAGAGTGCTTTTCAGAAATCTCATGTCGAAAACCTTTTTCTCCTTTCTGCAGGAAAAAAAGTGCCGAACCATAATGAACTGCTTAGTTCAGTGAAGATGGGTCTCCTTATCAAACAGCTCGAGGAGAGGTTCGATAAAATTCTTTTCGATACCCCGCCACTCTTTTTGAGCGATGCCACCCAGCTTGCCAGGAATGTTGGAGGAATCATACTGGTGGTGCGGTTGAAGTACAGTGGCAGAAGGCCTGTCCAGGAGTTTGTGAAGGATCCGGTGCTTGGCCCCAACACTCTTGGTGTTGTCGCTATCGCTTCTGCCGATTCGGCCAGCTACGGTTATGGTAATTATGGATACGGTTATGGCCGGTATCGTTATGGCCGGTATGGCTACAGAAAATATGGTTATGGCAAATATGGTTACGGCAAATATGGCTATAGTCACTACGAAGAAGAAAAATAGTAATAGCTTTCACTTAACTCTAAACCAATAAACAATGAAACTCTCAAAAAGGGGACTCATTCCTTTGATTTTTGTTTTGTTGGCCATGCAGTCGCCAGGCGCTGAGGCAGTTACACCCGGCTCTCTGCCTTATATGCCCAACAATCATGGTAAATCCATCACGACTCCAACAGCATGGGGTGCATCAAATAATGTTGTTTTTATCGGAGCTGGCGGAACCACACCCTCTCCCTATTATCATAGCAGTGATGGCGCTGCTGTGGTTGGTTTTGGTGTGGGCGATCCGGTTAAAAATCTTGCGCTTACCTGCACGCTCATCTCTATTGATCTCACGCAGTGGCAGGAGTACTCCTCCGCCTTCCATCTTTACAGGGAGCTTGGTGATGGCGATGCGGTCGGTGTTGGTGTCGAAAATGTCATGCTCACCTCTGGAGGCGATTCAGGAAAGAGTTTGTATGTTGTGTACAGTCGTGGTGTCCAGAATGAAAAATTCTTTAATGTTGACACTCATGCGACAAAACTCCATTACAGTATAGGGGCGGGTACAGGCCGGTTTGGCGAAAAAAGCCCTGAGGATATTGTCAGTGGTAAAGGCAAGTATGGCACTTATCTCTTTGGGAGCATCTCCTACGAAATTGCAGACTCTTTCAATCTGATCACAGACTGGAATGGTCTCAATCTCAATGCTGGTATCTCCAAATCATTTTCAATAGGTGCAATTCCTTTCTCTTTTTCTGTAGGAGTTGCAGACCTTACCCGTAACTCTGGAGATGGCAGTCGCTTTGTCTTTGCAGGCGGTTATGGCTTTAAACTTTGAAACCCTAACAGAACATCAATATGAAAAAAAGTATTCTCCATAAAAGCATGCTGGTATCCAGCATTTTTGCCACCGCTGCATCTCCGCTGCTCGCCGCCGGTCAAGGTAATAATTCAGATGTAGCAGCCACCGCCACCGTTGCTGCCACTGTGAGCGCTGCGATAACAGCAACGATTGCCAGCAATATTGTCGTGCCGACGTTTACACCGGCACCTGTTCCTGTTTCTACGCCAACAGCACCAACAGCACCAACAGCACCAGCAGCACCAGCAGCACCAGCAGCACCAGCAGCACCAGCAGCACCAGCAGCACCAGCAGCACCAGCAGCA
>Ga0194060_10001931_pt1 | contig 14815 bp, 11 predicted proteins | sample SepL225m_MetaG_FD_163427 | JGI IMG/M metagenome (GOLD analysis project Ga0194060, IMG submission 163427) | Anoxic zone freshwater microbial communities from boreal shield lake in IISD Experimental Lakes Area, Ontario, Canada - Sep2016-L222-5m | ecosystem: Environmental > Aquatic > Freshwater >... | reverse complement strand
TAATGCAGTTTTGATGACAAATATTTCTTTTCTATCATAATTTGCCAGCAAATCGCTCAGTACAGCTTCAAACTTTCTTTTATCATCCAGGGTATTCAGCCCGTACTGAATTATTATGTTTCTTAATTTTTCTTTCATTTTCCTTAAACTCTTTGTTCCGGTTTTATGTAACTATGACCTAAGGCACCTGACACTGAAGCCGTTGCGGGTAAATTGTCTGAACTGTGATTCGTGTGATTATACTGATTCTTATGATAACGCATATCATCAGCTGCTTCGTCTTAATCCGTGTAATCCGCGAAATCCGTTTAATCGGTGATTCAGACCTGTATGACAGCGCAGTCAGCATGAAATGAATCATGGTTAATCATTTTAATCATAAAAATCATAGTTCTGACAATTTCAGCCGTTGCGGGTAAACTGTCTGAACTGTGATTCGTGTGATTATACTGATTCTTATGATAACGCATATCATCAGCTACTTCGTCTTAATCCGTGTAATCCGCGAAATCCGTTTAATCGGTGATTCAGACCTGTATGACAGCGCAGTCAGCATGAAATGAATCATGGTTAATCATTTTAATCATAAAAATCATAGTTCTGACAATTTTGTGTAACATGAGTGATTAAAATTAAGAATCATAAATGCCGGCTTGTGTCCGTCACATCTTTCTGAATCACGGATTAAAAGGATTCCACGGATTAGGGCAGGGAGAGTATTATGACTGCTATGAATCTGACTGTTGCGGGTTTCATAGCCATGGGTTTTAACACATGGCAATTATCTATTGTAATCCCGGATTATTTCATCAATGTAAGTTTTAAGAAGAGGCAAATCGTTTTTGGCAGTATTCCAGACTACTTCTTCATTTACTCCAAAGTAGTCATGAATCAGTTTATCTCTCATTCCGCTGATTTCCCGCCATGGAATAAACTGATAATTTGATTTAATTTCTGCCGGTACTTTCTTACTTGCTTCACCAATTATTTCAATTACCCGGATTAAAGCATACTGCGTCTTTTCGTCCTTCTGGAAATCATCGTAATTCATTTCTCCGATAAACCCTGTTCCTTTTTCAATAGCGTCCCTAATATCTTCAATGTAGTCCAGGTATTCTCTTTTTCCCTTCATACAGGTCGTGCCTCCCGAATGATATTACGGCGCATATTTCTTTTCAATGCGTCTTTCATAACCAGATCCACTCTGATACCTAATAAATCAGAGAGAAAGTTCTCAAGCTCGATAAATTTTAACAGCGAAGGTGTCTCGGTAAAAGTAACTAAAATATCAATGTCGCTTTGAGCAGTTTCTTCAGCTCTGATATAAGAGCCAAAGATATCAACTGAATCTACATGATATTTCTCTTTAATAAAGACTAGATTATCTCTCAGGATACTGATTATATGTGCTACTGTTTTTCTCATAAGTCAAATATCTCATATTTTAATCTTTAAGTCAATAATTCAGGAACAGAAATATATTGCGTTTTAACAGAGACTAAAAAAAAATGCCAGCAGGCACAGGAACAAATACAAAAAATATGTTTTTTCCCTTTAAGCACACCGCGAATTTGTCAAATTACCTGGTTGTTCTGATGTCCTCTCTGACTGGCATTTATCTGAATTACTCATGTTACTTTGCCCTAATCCGTTAATCGGTGATTCAGACTTGTATGATAGCGCAGTCAGTATAAAAATGAATCATGAGTCTGCTCGCGGTCCTACGGGCATTCTTTTCTTAAACGTTCGACTATCTTTACAAAATCGATATTTTTTTACCGGTCATCTTTTTCCTTAGTTTATTGAATCGTAAACTAAGGAAGTTTATAGCTGTGATAAAACAAAATCCGAATGTTAATTGGGAAGATTATAATATAGCCGGGCAGAAAAGCGTAAGAGATTATTTGGCAAAAGGAAGTATTGGTTTATTGGACTGATCCGTTGGATTGCGATAAAAATGGTTGTCATTTTAAATTTGTTACAAGTTCTTCAAAAGAAGATATTCCATAACTCTCTTTTACATTAAACCAATCAATGCCGTTGTTTGGCGTAAAGCTAATAATTCCTGTCATAAAATTATGAGTTTCGTTGGATTGTTTAAGTTCGATTAGCCAGTTCATCGGAAGTTTTTTAAAACTGACAATCTCTTGAAAATCATTGGATACAATGTTTGTGGAACCATCTTTGTGAATAAGTAACAATAACCCTAAGTCAATTATCCTGGCAACTTGTAAATAGCCTGCTAATTGCGAGTAATCTTTCAGGCTAAGCTGATGTAAATATTTTGCTTCAATTAATATCAGTCTCGGCCCTTTATTTCCGCCACAAACAGCAAATAAAATATCAAGTTTAAGTTTTGGAATATAAATGTTATCAGGTTTTAATTTCAGATTACAAAATATCTCTAAGTTGCTTAAAAGTTTGTCTAATGTGTTATTACAAGAATAAAATACTTTGTAACCGGCACCCAGATATGATGTGAGATATTGACTGAATTTCTTGGAAAACTCTTCGTAAAAATATATTTCATTCATACTAAACTATACTGATTGTAAGGTTATTGATTTTAATGTGTTCCATAATCAACTTCTGATTAAACTTAGCACTAACGGATGAACAGATAAAAGCCCTGTTATTTGAGTCGTTTATGAAAAGTAATGGGCTGTCAAAGCTTTTACCTATAGACATAATTACCAGTTCTCCTTCCATAGAATCTTCAATAATTTCATTCATAGAGCCTGTATGTCTTTTCCCATTTAATACCGATGCAAACAGATAAGCAATTCCTTGTTCAAGCCCTGAAAAAACTTTAAAGTTTTTATTGGCAATTAAATTTTTAACAATGAATTTATGTCTGTAAATCTTTTTATCGGGAAAAGATGAGGACAGAATATTTTTGAAAATTTTTTTTAAATCTTTGTTTGTTCCTTTTGTAAGACGCGGGAAAAAATTGATTAACATATTTTTCTGTCTCACTAATTCAGCTATTTCAGCAACTGGCGCGTGCGGACAGCCTAATACCGAACAAAAATGATGGTAATGAAAAAAGATTTTATTACGAACTTCTTCAGGAAGTTCTGCTGAATTTTGTTCGCAATGAACGCTTACAGGACTAACATACTTTAATTTTCTTAAATAGCAGGGTTGTTGTTCTCCATTCTTTTGCTGTTTTTCAATCTTTGTAACATCTATTGATTTTGCTTGTAATGCAAATGAATATTTTGCCAAAAATGATTTTACAAGGAAACGAATCTTAAAACCTTTCTTCCAGCCTTTATAATTTGGGGTCGGAGCCTGAATGTTGATTTGGATGATTATAAAGGATCTGGTCAGTTATTGAACCTAAATCGGTGAGCCATGAGCAAAGTTGAACAATGAACTTAAAATTTTTTGTGCTGCCTGGAATCTCTATCGAAACAACAGGTGCGTTATCATTAAATCGTCTATGTGAGGGTGTAAGACTTGCTCTTGCATCAAATATACCAGAAAGAAAACTTTCTATACTGATACCGGATAAATGCGCTTTAGCGATTGTTAAATCAACATTTGATAAAAGAAAGCCTGCTGTTGGTAAACTTAATAACTCTAAATCTTTTATTAATGGCGAAATATCCGCTCTGTCAATCGGTTTTATCAGCCACTTATTATTTCCTATTTCATAAGTTACATTGAAACTATAGGAGTTATTAAAGTTTTGGCAAATTTTGGTTAAAATATCTGTCGCAATAATATTCATTCGTATAGGGTTCATTCCCCATTTATTGAAAGGCAGGTCTATTACAAAAGTATCTTTATCAACTTTTCCTCCTCCAACCAGAAGTCCCAATAAATGAGCTTTAATGTGATTTATTTCATTCATTTTCGATATGTTTGCTTATGGCTTTAGCAATCACCCAGCCGAATACCGGAGGTACTGCGTTTCCTATTACTTTATATGCGTTTGCTATAGTTTTATATGGGAATTCAAAATTATCAGGGAACGATTGTATTCTGGCAATTTCTCTGATTGTAAATCTTCTATTTTCAAAAGGATGAGTAATACCACAGTTTTCAGGTTGCGCTGAAGCGGTAATTGTTCCATTAATTTCGCCTAATGCAAATCTTCTATAAAAATTAGGAGAACGATAAACTTGCGGGTTATCCCAAATTTTACGGAAGCGTTCAGACATATCAGCAGGGTTCATATCTTTCCATGATTTGCCTTTTAAAATGGTAGGACTAATTTTAGACAGAGTGATTTTCTTTTGAAACTTTTCCAATGCTTCTTTTCCATCCCTGCATGGGCCAATTTTATCAACCATATACTGTCCCATGGGCGAATACTTCCAGTAATCATTTTTTTGAGGAGCATTTTCAGGAATGTCGCAAAGAACAGACCCAAGCAGCAGTTCATACCGGTTGTCATTTTCATTCGGAAGATTATATTCAGATGCAACTTTGTCTAACAAACTAAAATCAAAATATCCAAAGTCTTCTCTTAAACCCACAATTATTAACCTTTGTCTATTTGTAGGCGTTCCATAATTACTTGTTTTAAGTAACTTATAGCAGGTTTTGAATCCTAATTTTTCTGTTCGCATTACAATTTCATCTGGAATAGTAGTCCCGTCAGGCATTTTAGATGACATTATACCTTTAACATTTTCAAATACAAATCCTGTGGGTTTATTCTCTCTTTTTAATCCATCCTTTAAAAGATTTTCGCATTCTTCAAATAAATTTCCGCGTTCATCGTTTATTCCTTTTCTTAATCCGGCATTTGAAAATGGCTGACAAGGAAAACCGGCAATTAAAAAATCGAAATCGGGGATATCTTTATAATTAATATTTTTTATATCAGTAAGATAAAATTTATGGTTGCCAAAAAAAGATCTATTCATATTATAAACATATTCTGCCGCCGGATCAATATCGTTAGCAAATTCAAATTTATAATTATTTTTCCCGAAATATCGATTCCTAAAAGTAAATCCACCATTAAATCCTAAATCCAATCCGCCACATCCACTAAATAGCGAAACAACTTTGTGTATTCTATTTAACATTCTTCTCTCTTTATTTTTTTTGACTTTAAGCTAACCAGGGTTCCCTTAAAAAGTCAGAATAACGATATAGTACAATAATAATGCAAATCAAATCTATCCTTTTGTGCCTGTTTGTCTGTATTTGTAACCGCATGGCAAACAAGTAAGTGCCATTGCGGAACAGCCAGTAAACCTTTTGTCTTTCTCAGGAAAACCCGGTTAGAACCTGAAGTTTTTCTGCAAGAGTGGTCATTAACTTTATTAAAATTTCATTTCATATTAATAAATTATCTTTTTCTTATCTGACTTTTTCTTAGGTTGTTCTATATGAAGCCAATTGATAAATCCTCCAAAATTTTCTTTTATTAACTGAATATACAAAAAGTTTTGTAGTTATCAACTTAACTATAAATATATTTATAATGTTTGAGCAGGGTAGAAAAATATTGATTATTCTGCCCATTTGACTCCCGGAGAACCGCGTTTGACTCTCGGAGAACCGCGCGAGACTCTCTTGACATTAGCCGGAATAACTCAGGAGGGCAGAACGCAAATAATAAAATTAATCAATTCGGGCACACCGCAACCCTAAGGGTGTTATATGTCAGCGATGCGGCAACGCCCAATGCTGTCAGGTTAAGGTTCAAAACATTTATTGCGCCCTTTCAGGGCTTTTGGGTTGTTTTGGGGGTATTTACCTTTCACAGGGCGATGCCCTGTGCTATTATATTATGCCCCTTCAGGGCAAACACAAATAATAAATCACCAATTCCCGACACATCGAAGCCCTGAAGGGGCGTTATATATTAGCGATGGGCATCGCCCATCGGGGAAAATGACACGAACGAAACAAAAATCCACACACACCACGCGTTAACCTGACAGCATTGCACGGGGCCGTGCATCTTCACGCGGGGCATTTATCCATTTCATAAAACAGGAAACAGCAGACTGTGTTAGAAATAATTCTGAATATATATCTTATCATCAATGACGGATTGATTGCCGCCTTCAAAGTCAGGTCTTACGAGATGGAAGGTGGAGATGATAATAAAATTGAGTTTCTAAAGCGCCATGCCCGCGAGGATTTCTCTTCGGCATATCATTTCGATGCTCCTCAGAATAAGGAAGGGGAATTTATGACGTATAAGAAATTCTCAAAGCTCGAGAAGCAGGGGATGCAGTATCAGTTATTTGAAGAGATATTCCAGAGTTTTAAGCTTCCTGAAAATCCGCTTATATGTGTTACTCCTGTAGTTGACGGTGAGATGTTAAGTCAGTATTAGTCTTATTAAATCTCCGCCGCTTATCGTTTTCACAAATATTATACTTATATTTGCAGCAATAAATTTCAGAACAAGCGAGGTAAATGTGTCCGATAAGATGAAAAATCCTGACAATCTTTGTATCAATACGATTAGATTTCTTGCCGTTGACGGCGTGCAAAAAGCAAACTCAGGACATCCTGGTATGCCGATGGGGTGCGCACCCATAGCCTATATGCTCTACACAAAGTTAATGAAACATAACCCGTCCAATCCAAAATGGTTTAACCGTGACCGCTTTGTGCTTTCGGCAGGACACGGCAGTATGCTTTTATACAGCGTGCTTCACCTGACAGGTTATAACATTTCAATGGACGACCTGAAGCAGTTCAGGCAGTGGGGCAGCCTGACTCCGGGGCATCCTGAATCGCATCTTACTCCCGGCGTTGAAGCGACTACAGGTCCTTTAGGTCAGGGTATCGCTAACTCGGTAGGAATGGCGATAGCTCAGGAATATCTCGCATCAAAGTTCAACAAAGACGATATTAAACTTCTCGACCATTATATATACTCAATCGCCGGAGACGGCTGTCTGATGGAAGGTATCTCGCATGAGGCCGCATCGCTTGCAGGTCATCTGAAGCTTGGCAGGATTATTCTTTTCTACGACAATAATAATATTACAATCGATGGGAATACTTCGCTTGCATATTCAGATGATGTTCCCAAAAGATTTGAAGCCTACAACTGGCAGGTGCTGTTTGTCAGCGATGTTAATGATATCAGCCAGATTGAAAAGGCTGTCGCGGAAGCAAAAAGGGTAACAGACAAACCGGCTATAATTATTACAAATACGCATATCGGCTACGGCAGTCCGAACAGGCAGGATAAGTCAGGTGCGCACGGCTCGCCTCTTGGTGAAGATGAAGTAAAACTTACGAAGAAAAACCTTGGCTGGCCGGAAGATGAGAAGTTTTATATTCCTCAGGAAGCGGCGGATTATTTCAGCCGGGTTAAGGCAAAAGGGGAAGAGCTTGAGAAAGAGTGGAAAGCCATTGCAGATAAGTATGCTGAAGAATATCCGGCGGAAGCCAGAATGTTTTTAAGTGTTATGAACGGTGAGTATGGCGGGGAATGGAAGAACAATCTGCCAAAGTTTGGCGCGGACATAAAGAAAATGGCGACAAGAACAGCTTCAGGCAATGTAATAAATGCAATTGCTCCGTTTCTGCCCGGACTTATCGGCGGCAGTGCCGATCTGGCTCCGTCAAATAATACTTATATGAAAGATTATTCTGCTTTTACGGCATCAGACAGAGGGGGACGCAACTTTCATTTCGGAGTAAGAGAACATGGTATGGCCGGTGTGCTTAACGGAATGGCTTATTATGGTGGCTTAATCCCATTTGGAGGAACGTTCCTGGTATTCAGCGATTATCTTCGTCCGTCTTTAAGAATCGGATGCCTTGCAGCTCTGCGTCCGATATATATATTTACGCATGACAGCATTGGTTTGGGCGAAGACGGCCCGACTCATCAGGCTGTTGAACATCTTGCTTCGCTTAGAGCAATACCGGGGCTGCTTGTGCTGCGTCCGGCTGATGCGAACGAAACGTCCGTTGCATGGAAAGCTGCTATCGAACATAAGGGAAGTCCGGCGCTTCTGATACTTACGCGTCAGGATTTGCCTGTTATTGATCAGGAAAAATATAACAGCGCTGAAGGTCTCTTAAAAGGCGCGTACATTCTTCAGGATACAGATGGAAAGCCCGATGTAATCCTTATGGCTTCAGGTAGCGAGGTTCCGCTTATACTTAAAGCCGCCGATGAACTTGCCGCGCAGGGTGTGAAAGCCCGCGTTGTTAGTTTCCCGAGCTGGGAGTTGTTTGAAAAGCAGACACAGGAATACAGGAACTCAGTATTCCCGCCTGAAGTAAAGGCACGCGTAGCAGTTGAAGCCGCCGTTAAGACAGGCTGGCATAAATACGCCGGCAATAAAGGCGAGATAATTGGCATGGATAGCTATGGCGCATCGGCTCCCGCTGGCGTGCTTATGGAAAAATATGGTTTTACTGTGGCAAATGTTGTTGATAAGGCAAAGCTTTCCATGTCAAAGAAGAGTTGCTGTTAAGGCAGCTGGCATCGTTATAGATTATCGCTCGGAACCCAAAAATATCGGTTCAGAACTGATAAATATCAGCTCAGAACCCAAAAATATCTGAACTGTGATTCTGATGATTTATATGACAACGCAGTCAGAATGGAATGAATCATTTAATCATAACTCTGACATTTTTGCGTAACATGAGTAAGTTAATCCCGCTATATTATATGGAGCAGTTATTGGAAACAATTAAATATTTTATCGACCTTTTTATGCATCTTGACGTCCATCTCGGCAACATTATTGCCGGGTATGGAATAGTAACCTATGTGATTTTATTCGTTGTGATATTTGCCGAGACAGGACTCATTGTTACGCCATTTCTGCCGGGGGATTCGCTGCTTTTTGCCTGCGGAGCCTTTGCCGCAACCGGTTCGTTTAATCTTTCGATACTTTTACTAATACTTTCAGTTGCTGCTATTGCCGGCGATACGCTTAACTACTGGGTTGGCGGTTATTTCGGACTAAAGTTATTTACTCAGAAGAGGATAAGGTTTTTGAAAAAAGAGCATCTGGAGCGCACTCATCAGTTTTATGAAAAACATGGAGGCAAAACAATTATCATTGCGCGGTTTATCCCGATTATCAGAACATTCGCGCCATTTGTAGCCGGCATCGGCAGTATGTCGTATGGTAAATTTATCAGCTATAATATATTTGGCGGACTGCTTTGGGTAATCCTCTTTACATGCGCGGGTTATTTCTTTGGCAACCTTCCATTTGTTAAAAGCAACTTCTCTCTTGTAATTGTTGCTATAATAATTATTTCAGTCATACCCGGAGTTGTTGAGTATATGAAACACAGAGCAGCCGTAAAAGCCAAAGGCTGAGTGGTCAGATATATAATTCACAAAAAATATTATCATACCCTGCAATTTTAGAGAACTTTCATGAGTGTAATTAGAAAATTCAAGACAATAGCCGAACTTTTTCTAATGCTTACCGATGAATTCGGCAAGACGACAGATAAGCCGTTGATGAAATATAAATCAGGCGGACAGTTTGTTGACATTTCATATCAGAAATTTGGCGAAGAGACGGAGCTTTTTGCCTTAGGTCTTGCGGCGCTCAATGTGAAGACGGGGGGTAAGATTGCCATTATTTCAGAAAACCGCCCTGAATGGGTTTTTGCCGATATGGCCTGCCTTTCTCTTGGTGCGGTAGATGTCCCGATTTATCCGTCAGTTACATCCGAGTCGGTTGAGTTTATGCTGAAGGATTCTGAATCCATTGGCGTTATTTGTTCTAATAAGTTTCAGCTGAATAAGATAATTAAGATAAGGGCTAATTGTAAGAACCTGAAATTTATTATCGTTATGAATGAAAAAGACTCGGCGGACTCAGCCCCTGATATTTATACATTTAAGGAAGTGCAGCAGAGGGGAGAAGTTTATAAAAAGAACAATCCGTTTTATCTTAAAGAACGCATTAAAGCCTGCCGTGAAAATGATCTGTGTACCATCATATATACCTCCGGCACTACGGGCGTGCCCAAAGGTGTAATGCTGACAAATAAGAATATCATCTCGAATATTTTAGGGGCGTCCGAGGTAATCCCGTTTAACCATACAGATACATTTCTGTCGTTCCTGCCTTTATGTCATATCTTTGAGCGTATGGCTGGTTATTATACGGCATTTTCTTCAGGCGCAACGGTTGCTTATGCTGAAAGCATAGAATCCGTAGCCCAGAATATGATTGAGATAAAACCAACTATCCTTACCGCTGTGCCGCGGCTGTTCGAAAGAATGTACAGCAAGATAAATAAGACCGTTGAAAGCCAGTCAGAACAAAAACAGCGGATATTTAACTGGGCAATTGAAATTGGCAGGCAGTATGTTGATGCTAAGAAAGCCGACAGGATGACCATTGGTCTTTTGCTAAAGCACAAAGCTGCCGATAAGCTGGTATTAAATAAACTGCGCGAAAAGACAGGCGGCAGATTAAGATTTTTTGTCTCAGGCGGTGCGATTCTTCCGCGCGAGCTGGGTGAGTTTTTTGAGGCGATTGGAATTATTATCATTGATGGATACGGACTGACGGAGTCCTCGCCGGTAATTGCTGCAAACAGACTGGATGATTACAAGTTTGGCTCAGTCGGTAAGCCTTTCCCCGGTGTAGAGATTAAGATTGCCCAGGACGGAGAGATACTTGCCCGTGGCCCGAATATAATGCAGGGCTACTTTAATAATAAGAAGGAAACCAATGCCGCACTTAAAGACGGCTGGCTGCATACTGGCGATATCGGGATGTTTGATTCCGATGGCTTTCTTGTAATTACTGACAGGAAGAAGCATCTGTTCAAGACATCGGGCGGGAAATATATTGCTCCCACTCCGATTGAGAACCTTTTCCTTGGAAGCAGGTATATCGATCAGTTTGTGCTTATCGGTGACAGGAGGATGTTCCTAAGCGCTCTTATCGTGCCCGATTTTGAAGCTATAAAGGAATATGCCGACTCTAATAATATCCCTTATCAGACTGTGGAAGACCTGACTAACAGCAATGAAATTTATCAGATAATTGAGAAGGACCTTGAACGCCTCCAGAGGCGGCTTGCAAATTTTGAGAGGGTCAGGAAGTTTATATTGCTGGATAAACCTTTTACGCTTGAATCAGGCGAAGTTACTCCGACATTAAAACTTAAGAGGAAGATAATTGAAGAACGCTATAATAATCTGATAGATGAAATGTATCAGAGGCTTGATAAATAAAATGAAATGTAATGCAATAAAACCCGGGAAAGAAAGTTGAATAAAGAAAAAATTTTGATTACGTCTGCATTGCCTTACGCCAATGGTCCGATACATCTCGGGCACCTGAGCGGGGCGTATCTGCCGGCTGATATTTATGCGCGTTACAAGCGGTTAAACGGCGATGATGTTATTTATGTCTGCGGCTCGGATGAGCATGGTGTGCCTATTACTATTACAGCTGATAAGGAGGGCGTTAAACCGGTTCAGATAATTGACAGATACCATAATATTAATAAGCGGGCATTCGAACAGTTCGGGATGAGCTTTGATGTTTATTCAAGAACAAGTCTGCCACTGCACCATGAAACCTCAAAAGAGTTCTTTCTGAATTTTTATAATCAGGGAATTTTGAATGAGAAGAAAACAATGCAGTTTTATGACGAGAAGGCAAAGATGTTTCTGCCCGACCGCTACGTTGAGGGAACGTGTCCTAACTGTGGAAACGAGCAGGCAAGAAGCGATGAATGCGAAAACTGCGGCGCTTTGTATAATCCGTCTGATTTGAAAAATCCTAAGAGTAAGATAACCGGCGAGACTCCGCTGTTAAAGGAAACTTCGCATTACTTTTTTCCGCTTGGAAAGTATCAGCCGAGGCTTGAAAAGTATATAGATGAGATGAATAAAACTTTTGGATGGAAGGAGAACGTGCTTCAATACTGCCGCGGCTGGTTTAAAGACGGACTTCAGGACCGCGCCGTTACGCGTGACCTTGACTGGGGTGTGCAGGTGCCGCTCGATGGTGTGCATGGTAAAGTTCTTTATGTATGGTTTGAGGCGGTCTTAGGTTACATATCGGCGACTAAGGAATTATCCGAAAAGCGCGGCGATAAAGAACTGTGGAAAAGCTACTGGCAGGACCCGAAAACCAGGTATATCGCCTTCATTGGCAAAGATAATATTGTATTTCACACGATAGTTTTCCCTGCAATGCTTATGGCCTGGAACGATGTCAGCGAACATAAATTCGTACTGCCTCAGAATGTCCCGGCAAATGAGTTTCTTAATTTCGAAGGGAAAAAATTCTCAAAGAGCAGGAACTGGGGCATTGATGCGATAGATTTTCTTAACCTTTTTTCGGCTGATTCTCTGCGCTATTGTCTTGCCGCTAATCTGCCGGAGAACCGTGATACTGATTTTTACTGGAAGGAATTCCAGGCAAGAAATAATAGTGAGCTTGCCGATATTTTAGGTAATTTTGTCAACAGAACGTTTACGTTCGCTCATAAGCATTTCGAAGGTCAGGTGCCTCAGCCGGGCACGCTTAAACCGATTGACGAAGAAATGATTCAACTGTTAAAAGATTACCCGCGCAGGACAGCCGGCTTATTCGAGCGCTTTAAGTTAAAGGACGGAGTAAGCGAAATAATGAATCTCGCACGCGCCGGCAATAAATATTTTAATGACTCGGAACCATGGAAATCCGTTAAAACTTCCAAAGAGGACTGCGCCACAACTATTAATATTTGTCTTCAGACAATTTATACGCTTGCAGAACTGTTTTCACCGGTGATTCCCTTTGCATCTGAAAAAATATTTAAGTTACTGAACGCGGAGCCGACAACCTGGCTTGATGCAGGTAATTTACATCTTGAGGCGGGTCATAAACTCAGTCAGCCTGAAATACTCTTTACTAAAATTGAGGATAAGCAAATGGATGAACAGACATCGAAGCTGGGACAGACCGAAGAAGCAAACCGGATACCTGTGGAAAAGTTTGAAGAGATAACGATTGACGATTTTCTAAAGGTACAGCTTCGTGTAGCCGAGATTAAAACGGCGGAGCGCGTTCCCAAAAGTGATAAGTTGCTGAAGCTAAAGGTCTCAATTGGCTTCGAAGAGCGTCAGGTTATTGCCGGTATCGGTAAAAGTTTTCAGCCGGAAGAGCTGCCAGGTAAAAAGATTGTTATGGTCGCTAACCTTAAACCCGCTAAACTTATGGGACTTGAATCTCAGGGAATGATACTTGCCCTTGAAGGAGCTGACGGCAGGCTTAATCTTCTTCAGGCTGATGCCACCATAAAACCCGGCACAAGAGCTAAGTAGATTTAGGATACGGCAGGGTCAGACGAGACTCTCCAGGTATCACGCGCGTGGTTCTCTGAGAACCAAACGCGGTTCTCTGAGAGTCAAATGCCTGTCTCTGAGGCAGAGGGGAATCCTCAATCTGTTGTCCGGGTTGTATCATGATTAACAAAAGCGGATGTCCGTTATTCAGAAAATGTTTAGAATAAGGAAGTTTATTATGATGAAGGTAATTATTATTGCTTTAACGGTAGTTATAGCTCAGTTAAGTTCATTATGGGCAAATGGCAAAGTTACAAATGCTCTTCAGGCAGAATTATCGGTAAAAAGTCAGGATGAAAAGCTTTTAATCTGGGTATTTTTTAATGATAAGGAATTAAAAAAAGCTCCCGCCGTATCTCAGGCTAATCAATATCTTAGTGAACAATCAGTTCAAAGGCGGCGGGTGAGGGCTGATTTATCTTCCATAATTGAAATTACTGATTTGCCGGTAAATCAAACATATATTAACGAGGTTGAAAAGTCTGGTTTTTCTGTTAAACAGAAGTCAAAATGGTTTAACGGGGTAAGCGGTTATATTGCCGCTGATAAAATTGCTCAAATATCCGCGCTTTCTTTTGTGAAGGAAGTTGATATTGTGAATAAATATAGCAGGATGAATGAACCGGTGGCTGAAAATGCTCCGGCAGAGAATCTGCAAAAGGGCGGTTCAGTACATCAGTTCAGCTATGGAAGCTCATGGACTCAGATGCAGCAGATTAATGTTCCCGCAGTACATGATCTGGGTCTGACGGGAAAGGGAATTATTATCGGCGTGTTTGATGCGGGTTTCAGCAATCTGAAGCATGAGGTTTTTAATAAAATGCAGATAATCGCCAGATGGGATTTTGTCAATAACGGAGTAAATGTTGGCGATGGCGCAGGGCTTATGGGTGAGGGTTCGCATGGAACTGCAACATTATCGGCAATAGGAGGATTCAGGGAGGGGCAGCTGATTGGTCCGGCATTCGATGCGAACTATATCCTTGCAAAAACAGAAAATACAGATTCGGAAACTCCCCTTGAAGAAGATAACTGGATAGCTGCAATCGAATGGGCTGACAGCATCGGAGTGGATATTACTTCGACCTCGCTCGGCTACCTGGATTATAATAAGCCATATCCGGGTTATACCTGGGCAGATATGGACGGCAGGACAGCGCGGATTACAAGGGCCGCCGTTATGGCGACAAAAAAGGGAATTGTTGTTGTAAATTCTGCGGGGAATGAAGGCAACAACTCAATACATAATACGCTTGGAGCGCCTGCGGATGCTGATACTGTTATTTCAGTAGGAGCGGTAAATTCATCCGGTGTCAGGGCTTCATTCAGCAGCGTTGGTCCTACTGCCGATGGCAGGATTAAACCGGATGTTATGGCAATGGGAGTTTCAGATTACTTAGCCGGAACAGGCAGTATAACTGACTATTACAAGGCAGGTGGCACCTCGTTCAGCTGTCCGCTTACTGCCGGGGTCGCGGCTTTGGTGCTTTCAGCCAATAATAAACTGACGCCTGTGCAGATGCGCGATGCACTCCGCAGGAC
>Ga0194060_10001930_pt1 | contig 14817 bp, 10 predicted proteins | sample SepL225m_MetaG_FD_163427 | JGI IMG/M metagenome (GOLD analysis project Ga0194060, IMG submission 163427) | Anoxic zone freshwater microbial communities from boreal shield lake in IISD Experimental Lakes Area, Ontario, Canada - Sep2016-L222-5m | ecosystem: Environmental > Aquatic > Freshwater >... | reverse complement strand
ATACAGGCCAATTGGAAAGTTATGTAGGCCGCATAGAATATTTTTCTGAAGCAGCAGATATAGCGCTCCGCGGAAAGATCAAATATGTAGGGTCGGTGGCTTTTAATTATTATGCATCATATGAAGGCGACGAATTCAAAGGCAAGATCAAAAGCATCGGCAATAATAATTTTCAGTATTATGCCCGCTACGATGATGCGGCATTACAAGGGAAAATAAAAAGCATTGGCATGACGACCTTTAACTGGTTTGCCGCCTACGAAAATGAGGCTATGCGAGGCAAACTTAAATCGGTAGGCAATACGGCTTTCAGCTATTACAGTTCGATGGAAGATAAAGCATTCCGTGGCCGGGTTAAATCCATCGATGGTTCCTCCTTTACCTATTATTCTTCATTTGATACACAGGATTACCGGGGCAGAATGAAAACCGGCACACAACTTCAATACATCAATGGGATAAAATATTTCGTAAGAAATTAAATTGCCCTTTTATCTACTTTAATCCTTTCCATTGTTTTCCGGGATCATGGGTTCTGGTAACACAATTATTTCAGACGCCTTACCAATTTCCCGGCTCAACGATGCCCTGCTTTGCTGTAATCCAGCCGGTGCATGATTCAGGGTATCCCAGGCCTTTTGTACCGCATCAAGCTTGCAGATATAAATGCTTCGCCCATGGGTGGCTACTACCAATTCATTTTCGCGTTGTTGAATGGCAATATCGTGTACGGGTACACGCGGAATATTTTTACCCATTACCATGAATGATCTTCCCCGGTCGAGCGACGCGTATAATCCATTGTCGCTGCCCACATACAGAATATTCTCCTTTTTAGGATCTTCCTTAACCACATTCAATGGCTCAGCCGGCAGGTCATTACCCAACTGTTGCCAGCTGTTGCCATAATCTTCACTCACCATCAATACAGCCGTAAAATTATCATTTCGGTATCCATTCAGCGTTACATAAACCCTTGATTCCTGATAGGCTGAAGGCAATACCCTGCTCACATACCATCCCTGCCATGCTTTGGGAATGGACTTGCTGATATTGGACCAGTTGTACCCGCCATCACGACTAACATGGATATACCCATCATCGCTGCCCACATAGATCAATCCGAATTTCAACGGTGATTCTACTACAGTGGTGAGGGTACCAAAGGGAATATCACCCTCACGCTTACCCGAAGTTAGGTCGGCACTCAGCACTTCCATCTTGTCTCCCTTCTGCATACTGCGGTGGAACCGGTTGGTACCGTAATAAAAAATATCCTGGTTATGTCGACTCAGCCAGATAGGTGTTTGCCAATTATACCGGAAGGCTTGTTCACCCAGGTCGGGCCGGGGATACAAAGAAAGTCCCCTGCCGCCATCAGTATTGCGGCGACTATAAAATCCGAATTGTGATCCGGCATATACGGTTTTGTTATCGCGGGTATCGATCTGCACTTGCATGCCATCACCGCCGCCGATATTTTTCCAGGGGTAAGGACTTTCATAATTCCACTGATCATTGTCTTTTGTAGTGGAAGGCCCAAACCAGGTACCGTTATCTTGTAATCCGCCATACACATTATAGGGTTTTGCATCATCCACCGCAATATTATAGAACTGCCCTACTGCAGGTGTATTCACTTTGAACCAATGCTTTCCGTCATCGTAGGTGATATTGCAACCACCGTCATTACCCGCGATCCAGTGACCATCGCGCTGCGGATCCATCCAGCATCCATGCCAGTCGGGATGCGTTGCCGATTTATCAACTGCTTTAAAACTAACACCCCCATCTTCACTCAGCATCAGGCTGAATCCGTTGATCACTACTTTTTTATCATTGCTGGCGCTAACCGATATCTTTCCAAAATAATATCCATAGGTATTGAAAAGACTTAGACCGGATGCGTTCACTTTTTTCCAATGCAAGCCGGCATCCTCACTGCGGTAAACTTCGCAACCGATGATGGGCGTGTTGAATAGCGCTGTATTGGCATCAAACAAATAATCATACAGGGCCGTGGGTTTGATCTTGTCTTGCCTTACCAATTCCTTAACCGATGCAGCCTTGTATTTGTCGGGGAGGTTATTATCGGTGATAAAACTATCCAGTTTATTATTGTCCAATGCTTCAAATTGTGCTTTGCTGATATCCTTGAAATTGTTCAGCACATACATGGTATCATTTTCTTTTTTTGCAGTATCGGGCCGGTGTCCCTGGTTATCCAGCACAGCATACACAATATTGGGATTGGCTGCATATACGGCTATTCCGATCCGTCCAATGCCCTGACCTTGTGGAAAGCCGCTATTCGTATCCGTTAGTTTTATCCAGGTATTTCCACCGTCCCCAGATTTATAGATGCCGGAACTATTTCCCCCCTCTTCAAAATTCCAGGCGCGGCGGGTACGATACCAGCATGAAGCATACAATTCATCGGCATTTTTGGGATTGATCTCCATATCCACGGCACCCGTATTCTCATCAACAAACAGGGTTTGCTTCCAGGTTTTTCCGCCATCAATAGTTTTGTATACACCGCGTTCTTTATTGGCCGAATATAAATGGCCGAGTACAGCCACCCAGGCTACCTGGTCATTGCCCGGATGCAGGATGATCTTTCCAATATGCTGACTTTCGGGCAGACCCAGAAATTGCCATGTCTTTCCCTCATCCGTACTTTTATAAACCCCGATGCCGGCATAGGAAGAACGGCTGCTATTGGCCTCTCCGGTACCTACCCAAATGGTTTTACTGGTCCAGTTTACAGCAATATCTCCGATACCGATCACATTCTCTTTGTCGAAAATAGGGACCAGACTTTGTCCGTTATTGGTGCTATGCCATAGTCCGCCCGTAGCATAGGCCACATAAAATTCAGTAGGATCGGCAGGGTTCACGTCAATATCCACCACCCGTCCGCTCATGATACTGGGACCGATATTCCGGAACTTGATCTCCTTCAACAAACTGCTGTCTTCCAACAATTTTCTTTTTTGCAATCCGTTTAATCTTTCTGTGGCGGTGCTCGGTTTTGTTTGTGCCCACACAGAATTAACAGTTAATAAAAATAGGAATGCCGTAAATTTGGTAAGCAGGCTACTCATTACCGGAGCATTTTTTAGAAGGCTCATATCGTTAAATTTAAATTGACAGTCAAATGCGTTGTTTAAAAATACAGCTATTGTGGATATTAACCATGATGATGTTTGTTTGGGTAACCGATGTTTCTGCCCAGTACAAAAGCTTCAAGTTGAATGCCGATGGCGACACCCTGAATGCCATAACCAACAGCGGACTCAAACAGGGCAAATGGGTGGTCCATGTGGATGAGATCAGGGGTGAGCCCGGATATGAGGAAGAAGGGATCTTTGCAAAAGATAAAAAAGAAGGGATCTGGCGATTGTATAATCTTACCGGCGACCTGATCGGAGTAGAAAATTATAAACTGGGGGGCAAGGATGGTGTGCAACAGTACTATACCTATCTGGGCGATCTGGTGCGGGAAGAATCATGGCGCGCCTATAATCCGGATGCACCATTTGATACCATTCCTATTTATGGAATCGGTAGCAATGAGATCTTAGAATTTAAAATTGTGAAAGCCGAACAATACAGTGTGAAGCACGGAGAATTTAAATATTATGAACCCGGAACCGGGATCCTGATGAAGACAGAAAAATATGACCGTGGTTTATTGGTCACGCCCGGTGCGCCAGTAGTACCCGTTACTACGGTTACAGAAAAACCGAAAAAAATTGAGAAGACTCCCGAAATGCTGGAATGGGAAAAGAAGAATAAGGGCAAGAAAAAAGTAGTACGGGATGGCAGAACGGTCTTGTGATCCCGTTGCCGCCACCCCTTTTACTCAAAAATTATTTTACCGGCACTACACTAATAGCACAGCCTCCGCCCGGAGCCAGTGCAAGGTGTAATATTGTTTTGCTATCCACTACTTGTTTACTGATCACATAAGCTTCCGGATTTTTTTGATAATCCGCATCCGGAGCATCTGCATAAATAGTAGCCGTATATTTTTTATTATTGTCTAAGAAATCGAGCGCTATATCGGTACTGCGTTTATTCTCATTTGTTATAGCACCAATGAACCAGTTATTGGTCTTCTTTGCTTTTCTGGCGATCGTAATATATTCTCCGGGTTCGGCTTCCAGGTATTTACTATCGTCCCAATCAACCGCCACATCTTTGATGAACTGAAAAGCATCCAATCTTTTCTCATAGCTCTCTGGCAGGTCGGCGGCCATTTGGAGCGGACTGCAAATAGTAACATACAGGGCTAATTGCTTGGCCAGGGTGGTATGGATGGTTTCTTTTTTAGTCTTATCCCAATAACTCAGCTCGAGTTGAAAGATGCCGGGTGTATAATCCATTGCTCCGCCCATGAAGCGGGTGAAAGGAAAAATGGTTTCATGGCGGGGTTTATTTCCTGCACTCCAGGCATTGAATTCCATGCCCCTTGCAGCTTCGCAGGCCAACCAATTGGGGTAGGTGCGACTAAGTCCGGTAGGCCGCACAGGTTCATGTGCATCGAGCATGATCTTATAAGATGCTGTTTTTTGTGCCACGCGAACATAGTGATTCACCATCCATTGTCCATCATGGTGTTCGCCTCTTGGAATGATATGCCCTACATAACCTGTCTTCACTGCATCATATCCATTGGCTTTCATGAACCGGTAAGCGGTATCCATTTGTCTTTCGTAATTGGTTACCGATGCGGAAGTTTCATGATGCATGATGAGCTTCACATTTTTTGATGCGGCATAGCGATGCAATTCTTTCACATCAAAATCGGGATAGGGCGTTACAAAGTCGAACACATTTTCTTTGTACTGGCCAAACCAATCTTCCCAACCCACATTCCATCCTTCTACCAATACGCCACCAAATCCGTGCTTGGAAGCAAAGTCGATATATTTTTTTACGTTGGCTGTAGTGGCTCCGTGTTTTCCGGATGGCTTTAATACTGATGGATCAAAGTTGGTGGCATTTTGATTGCCTGCATAATCCCAGGTTGATTTGCCGATATGCATTTCCCACCAGATGCCTACATATTTTGTTGGATGTATCCATGAAGGATCCTTGATCACGGAAGGATCATTCAGGTTGAGGATGGTATGTGAGGCAAGAATATCGGTTGCTTTATCCGATACCAGGATCGTGCGCCATGGCGTTTTTGCGGGTGCTTGTAAATAAGCCATATTGCCTAAGGCATCCGGAACCAGTACCGAGCTTAAATTAAAATTCGATTTATCAATATGCAGGTTCATGGCCGGATAATTTACCAGTGCTGCTTCATGAATATTGATATAGAGCCCGTCTTTCGATTTCAGCATCAATGGTGTTTGCACCGCATCTTTATCAAAGAACTGGTGGGCAAAAATTGAAGCGGCCAAACTTGCATCATCTGCATTGACCTCACTGAGGTTGGTTACGTTCGGACTGAATTCATTGCTGTCATAATCGCCCGGTATCCAGAAAGCCTTATGGTCGCCGGTGAGATGAAACTGAGTTCTTTCTGCAGCTACGATAAAATGATTCAGGTTCTGTTGTTCCGGAAATTCATAACGAAATCCTACCCCATCATCAAACACTTTAAAAATGATCTTGAAGCTGATCGCCTTATCTCCTTTTTGAGAAAGGGTTACATCATATTCATTATAATGATCGCGGATCGATTTTACATCGCCCCAAACAGGCGTCCATTCATCATCTGCGCCGGTTACCGAAGAGGCGGTGATCACGAGGCCATCTTTTAAGGCAGGCAAGGGTTCATTGGTAATGGTTTGTTTCAATTCAAAACCCATGGACGAGGGAAGGATAACAGACCTGTTCTTATACATAAGGTCGTACATGGGTGTGCCTTGTCCGTCTAACCAGAATTCCAACTGAATATTTTTACTGGGTGAACTTACCACTGTTTTATTCTGTGCAATACTAAGCGTAGAGATCAACAGGGCAAGTCCTGCGATACAGCAATTTTTAAGAAACATAGCAATCGGGTTTTAGAAAGTAAATCTACTGTTTAATGTGTATATTTTACACACTTACTTGAAATTGTTGAAAAAATTCCTGAAAAACAATAGCTGGTATGGGATGGAATTGCGCCAGTAATCCCAGCCATGCACCCCAAAACGTTCAATATAATCATGCGGAATTTTTAAGGCCAGCATTTTCTGGTGCAAGCGCCGGTTGCTTTCAATGAAGATATCGTGGTTACCACAATCGAACAGGATCTTCACCGGCGTATTGGGATATAGTTCTATCAGGTTGATGATCGACCAATCATGCCAGTACTTGGCATTGGTGGTAGTATCGCCAATGCGTAGCGCAATTTCAAATTGTGTTTTACTATCGGTAAGGTCCATGCCCCCACTCATCGCGGCAGCAGCACCAAATATCGCCGGGTGGCGAAGCGCCAGGAACATGGCTCCATGGCCGCCCATGCTGAGACCGCAAATCGCGCGGTGCTGGGGATCGGCTACAGTTTTAAAATGGCTGTCGATATACCCCACTACTTCTGTGGAGATATGGGTTTCATAACGGTAAGCCGTATCCGTAGGTGAATCAAAATACCAGCTGCCGATTGCTCCATCCGGACAAACAATGATCAACTGATAAAGATCCGCATAGTTGGTCAACTGCGGGATGCGTGTGATGCAGTTGCTATAGCTGCCTCCATATCCGTGCAGGTAATACACCACCGGAAACCTTGCTTTCCCGCGCGCATAATTGCTGGGCTTTATCACCACACATTTGATCGACTTATGCATGCTGTTGGAAAAAATAGCGACAGTGTCTACCGTACCGGCATTAGAAATTAAGCAGGTACCGATGACAAAAATGAGCAGAATGATTTTTTTCATGATTGGAATATTGGCACTAAGCTACGAATATGCCATAAAAAAAGCTGCTCATTTCGGAGCAGCTTTTATCATTCAGTAAAAAATTTAATTCTTGATCTCTTTTTGCATGGGGTTAGTACCACCTCCCATTCCGCCGCCGCCTCTTGGGCCACGGCCGCCACCTCCTTTAAAGAGTTGGAATTTGCTGGGTTCAACTTTTACAGGCCAACCGTTATTAGCCGTATTGATATCGGCAGTTTCACGCATTGGATCCAGTAAGATGGAAGCCACTTCTTTATCTTTCATGAAGGTTTTGGTAACCTTGTTCTCATTTTTGCGCCATACCTGTACAGGAACACGGTCAATCTCTTTGCTACCATCCTTAAAGGTCCATTCAACGATGATGGGCATCAACAATCCGCCTTTATTGCTAAACGTGAGTTCATACATATTCTTACCCCCGGCAATATGATAGCGTTCTGCTTGTGTAAAAGTATCCACGACTGCTGCAGGGGTGGTAATTTCAAATGGGGTACTGTCTACCAAAGCCATTCCACGATCATACTTCCAATAAAAATCACGCAATGATTCATCGGCATCTGTAGCAAACACAATTCGTTTGTCATCGCGGTTCCTGATCTTAGAAATATCATCAAAATTATTCAGGTTAGGTTTGGCTACCGGAATTTTACGGGTGCTGGGTCCATTATTATTGCCTCCACCGATGGGGTCTGTACTTAACACCGACCACCGAACTGTGTCCAGTGAAATATCGCAGGCATCGGTACTATAAAACCATCCTCTCCAGAACCAGTCAAGGTCTTCGCCACTGGCATCTTCCATGGTCCTGAAAAAGTCGCCTGGTGTGGGATGTTTGAAAGCCCATCTGCGTGCATATTCTTTAAAGGCATAATCGAAATTCTCCCTGCCCATGATGGTTTCGCGCAGAATATTCAATCCGGTTGTGGGTTTGCTGTAAGCATTGGGGCCAAACTGAATGATGTTTTCACTATTGGTCATGATTGGCTCCAGCTGATCTTTCGGCAGTTTCATATAATCCACGATCTTATAGGCCGGGCCCTTGCCTACCGGAAATTTATTATCGAACAGTTCCTCTGTCAGGTATTCGCAAAATGAATTCAGTCCCTCATCCATCCAAGTCCACTGGCGCTCATCACTGTTGATGATCATGGGAAAGAAATTATGACCCACTTCATGGATCACCACACCCAGCATACCATTCTTGGTGCCTTCGCTATAGGTGCCGTCTTTTTCACAACGACCAAAATTGAAACAGATCATCGGATATTCCATACCGTTAGCTGCTTCCAAACTTTGGGCAACAGGGTATGGATATGGGATGGTGAATTTTGAATAACTTTTGATGGTATGGGCTACTGCCTTGGTACTATACTTACGATACAGGTTATACGCTTCTTTGCCATAAGCGCTCATGCACATTACTTTTTTGCCTTCTACCATGGCTGGCATGGCATCCCATACAAATTTACGCGATGAACCCCAGGCAAAATCCCTTACCATTTCAGCCTTGAACACCCATATCTTCTTTTCGGTTGATTTTTGTTTCTCTCTGGCCTTGGCCTCATCCAAAGTAACCACTTCGGTTACATCAGTGGCATTTTGTGCTTTCTGCCAGCGGGCATATTGAGCAGGGGTCAATACCTGCTGATAGTTCTGGCATTGCCCGGTACTCATTACCACATGATCAGCCGGTACGGTCATGGCCACTTTAAAATTGCCAAAGGTTAGGGCAAATTCACCGGATCCTACGAACTGGTGGTTCTGCCATCCCTGGAAATCGCTATACACACAAAGGCGGGGATACCACTGCGTCATGGTATACAGGTCGTTCCCGTCTTCCGGAAAATTTTCAAATCCACCACGGCCACCATATTTGGTGCGCTCGATGATATTATAGTTCCAATCAACTTTAAACACGAACTGTTGTCCGGGTTTCAGTGGCTGGGGCAATTCTACCCGCATCATTGTTTTGTTGATGCTGTATTGTAATGGCTTGCCTGTTGCATCGGTAACACGCAAAATATTATCACCGTACTCACGGTCCTTATCGATCTTACCGCTGAATCGTAAGATATCAGATTCGGTGATCGATTTGGGCATGAAATTGCTGTTTTGATAACCCGAGTTGTTGGTAGAGCTATGTTCATTCTCATCCAATTGCAACCACAGATAAGTCAGTACATCGGGCGAGTTGTTGAAATAAGTAAGGGTTTCTTTTCCATCGAGCCTGCGACTGGTTTCATTCAGTTCGCAAGTGATATCATAATCACAACGCTGCTGCCAGTATTTCGGTCCGGGTGCCCCACTGGCGCTACGGAACTCATTCGGGGTGGGCAGGATGGTTCCCAACTGTTCAAAGCGGTTACCATGATTGCTTCCGGGATTGTTCTTTATATCCTGAGCGCTAACATTGCCGAGTATGGCGGATAGGCAAAGGAAGATGATCGTCTTTCTCATGTAGAAGTTGTTTTGTTGCAATAAATTTAAGTGAAATGCCCTTGGCAGCAAAATGATCGATCAGAAATATGATGAGTGGTTACCCGCTTACCATGGCCATCGCTGAATGGCCATCCAGAGCGCCATCATGGCAGATACAGAACTTAATATCCTTACCCACCATTTTTGTGCAATCGCCGCTTTGTCTACTACGATGTAGCAGACCATTAAAATACCCGTCACCACCACGATCTGCCCGGCTTCCAACCCTAGGTTGAAACCAAACAATGCCCAGCCAATATGTTGGTCACTGGCCAGCATGAAGCGAATGGCATTGGCAAATCCGAGCCCATGTATCAACCCAAAGAATAAGGCCAGGAAATAATTGAGGCGTAATTTTTTTCCGGAATCCAAACTTTGGACAGCATTAAAAAAGGCCGTAGCGATGATGGTGCAAGGGATCAGGAACTCTACCAAACGGCTGCTCACCCTGATGATTTCATACACACTTAGTGCCAGGGTGAGTGAATGTCCGATGGTAAAAGCAGTGACAAGAACCAGTACCTGCTTCCAGTTATTTAATCGGTAGATGGCTGTCAACACTAAAATGAATAGCAGATGGTCTAGCGCATCAAGCGCCATGATGTGCTGCCATCCCATTTCAAAATAAAATTGTAAATCCTCCATTACACGATGGGTAATTGATTGTTTAGATTAGTTTTGTAGTGGTTATAAAGAAACGATTTTTTTTCAACTCTTTTTTATGATATCAATATTGATCAAATGGATTTGCGTGGCCGGCATGATGGTTGGTTTGGGAGGAGATGCCAAACATCCGATATACATGAGTGTTACCGAAATTGAACACAACGCCAAAGACAAGACCCTGGAGATCAGTTGTAAGATCTTTACCAATGATTTTGAGACCTCACTCAGACAAAATTATCATGGCGTGGTAGACCTGCTTCAGCCAAAGGATAAAGCCGCCATGAACAAACTGGTGAATGAGTATATCCAAAAACATTTCTCGATCAAACTGGAGGGCAAACCCGTTGTCATGCAATTCCTGGGTTATGAACAACAGGAAGAAGGCATCATGAGTTTTTTCCAGGTGAACAATGTGGTTGCGGTAAAAAAAATAGAGATCACGGATAATATCCTATACGATTATAAAAACGAACAGATGAGTATTATACATGTGATCGTGAATGGGAACAGGAAAAGTACAAGGCTGATCAATCCGGATGAAAAAGCAGTTTTTGAATTTTAGCGCAGCATTTATTCCGAATCATCCATGCCGTCTTTGATCGAGGAGGAAATGTTCACCAGCAATTTATCGATCCGCTGCCCGTCCATATCGATCACTTCAAATTGAAATCCCCGCCATTCAAATGTTTCGCCGGTGGCCGGAATATGTTCCAGTTCATGCAATACAAATCCTGCCAGGGTATCAAAATCATGATCGTCGGCATTGGCCCAGTTCTCTTTTTCAAACCGATTCAAAAAATCAAAGAAGGGTATCTGTGCATCTACCAGATAAGTTCCATCGGCCCTTGCAATGATCTCATATTCATCCTGACCCGTTTGCGGAACATCCCCCACGATCGCTTCCAGTATATCATTTAAGGTAACCATTCCTTCCAGGGTTCCATATTCATTCACAATAAAGCAACTATGGATCTTGGTCTCCTTGAATTTTTCGAGCAGTTTATAAGCAGAATTATTTTCAGGTACAAATAAAGCCGGCTTCACCAGGTCTTTCAGCAATAGATGCGGAGCCGCTTTGAGCAGGTCTTTAACATGAACGATACCCTTGATATCATCAACCGTGTCTTCGCATACAGGATAACTGGAATAGATGATGGTAGAGAATTTATCCTTCACCTGTTGCACCGTATCATTCATATTCAGCCATTCAATATCGGTACGGTGTGTCATCAGGGAAGTAATATGTCGATCGCCCAAATGAAACACCCGCTCAATGATCTCTTTTTCTTCTTCCTCGATGGTGCCATATTCACTTCCTTCTGTGATCATAGCCTTGATCTCTTCTTCTGTAACAGCGCTGTCGGTAGCCTTTTTAATATTAAATACTTTGAACACCAGGTTAGAGATGGCCGACAATAACCAAACGATGGGATAGGTGGCCATGGATAAAAAATTCATGGGACCAGCAACCTGTCTGGCAATTTTTTCGGCACGCAACATACCCAGTCTTTTGGGAATGAGTTCACCAATGATGATGGAAAGAAAAGTAACGATGATCACGATCATTACGGTAGAGATGGTTTTGGCATAAGGCCTGAACATTTCGAACCGCTCTACAAAGGGCTGGATATGGCCGCTGAATTTTTCTCCCGAGTACACACCCGTTAAGATGGCGATCAGGGTGATGAAGATCTGTGCGGTGGATAAGAATTTTTCGGGCTTCTCGGCAAGGGCCAGGGCTACTCTTGCCTTTTCATCGCCTTTATTGGCAAGGCTTTCGAGCCGGGCTTTACGGGCGCTCACCAAGGCGATCTCGCTCATCACGAGCAAGCCATTGATGATGATAAGCAGGAATAATATTAAGACTTCTACCATAGTTTCAGGCTAAACCGTAGTTGCTGTTAAACGATCTGCCCGACAAATATCCGATAAGTATTCCAATCATGGTGCCCCCAACAATATCGAGCGGATAATGCACCCCCACATATACCTGGGCAAAAGAAATGCTAAAAGCCCATAAAAAGAAGACCAGGGGCCATTTACCGAACCTTTTCCGCAGGGTAAGATATAAGAATGTGGCGAGTCCGAAATGATTGGCTGCATGGGAGGATGTAAAGCTCGAACTCTGTGGCCGGTACCCTACCAGTACATTTATCCAGGATGCATAATCAGGATTATTGCATGGCCGCAGCCGCCAAATATTTTCTTTGATGATGGAACTGCTCACGAAATCAGTAAGGATCACGGTGCCGGCAGCAAAGGCTAGCCACCACCAACCGGTTTTTTTATAATTGATCAGCACCACCAGCATCAAAAAAAGATACAAGGGCACCCAAACATTTGAATTACGCAACCAGGGCATCAGCCAGGTAAAAAAAGGATTATGCCAATCGCTGTTGATGATCCGGAATAATTGCCTGTCGTAGGTAAGCAGTTGTTGCATCAAATGTAATATGAGTGTTAAAATGCGATCACCCAAAAATAATTAAACTAATTTAGCTCAAGATTAAATTAAAATTAGCATGCCCCTATTCAACAAGTTCCCACGGCTCCTGCGCTGGATATTTGCTGTGATGATCATATGGCTGGGCATGATGACCCTTGCAAGATTTGTATTCTTCTGGTCGTATAACCCACCCGGAAAAGCTTTTTCAGGCTCGGCCTTCCTACTCGGACTCAGATTTGACGCCCGCGTTGTATGCATCATCGGATTAAGCATGCTGATCCTTTCTGCACTACCCTTCCTCAATCCCATAAAAAAAAATACGGCACGAAAATTCTGGAATATCCTGCTGCCCCTGGCTTTTTTGTTCACTGTTTTTATGTATGTAGCCGATTACTATCATTTCGATTATTTGCACCAACGACTGAATGCATCAGTATTGAATTACCTGCAGGATGCGGGCATTTCAGGCAATATGGTTTGGCAAACCTACCCTGTTATCAGGATCCTGCTTTTTATGGTGGCCTTGTTGTTACTGGCAAGATTTGTATTTGGCAGGATTTTACGCCATTATCAATCCATTGAACCGGCCTCAAAAAAAGCTCAGATCATCTGGTATATATGCTTTGTATTATTGATGGCACAATGTATCATTGGCAAGATCATCTATAAACCCGGCCAGTTTCCGCTCCGCTGGAGCGATGCCTATTCGCTAAGCGATGATTTTAAAGCCAATCTGGCGCTTAATCCATTCCAGAGTTTTTTAAGCACACTCAGTTTCCGCAATTCCGGCTACGATATTAATAAGGTTAAGGCGGCCTATCCATTGATGGTGGACGCATTGGAAATACAACAACCCGATACCGCAACACTGAATTATAACAGATCTTTTGAATGGCCGGATAGCAGTCAGCGAAAACCCAATATTGTTCTGGTGATCTGCGAAAGTTTCAGCGCCTACAAAAGCAGCATGTATGCGAACCCGTTAAACACCACTCCTTATTTCAAATCCTTATGCGACAGTGGGGCTTTCTTCGATCGCTGTTTTACCCCGGCCTATGGCACCGCCCGTGGTGTTTGGGCTACCCTCACCGGCATCCCGGATGTGGAAAATCCGAGTACCGCCAGCCGCAACCCCAATGCCGTTAACCAACATACCCTGATCAATGATTTTACCGGTTACCAGAAATACTATTTTCTGGGAGGAAGTGCCACCTGGGCCAATATCAGGGGATTGCTGACCAATAATATCAGCGACCTGAAATTATATGAAGGTGAAAATTTTCATGCCAAAACAGTAGATGTTTGGGGCATCAGTGATAAGAACCTCTTTCTGGAATCAAATAAGATCTTAAAGCAGCAAACAACGCCGTTCTTTGCCGTGATCCAAACGGCCGACAATCACCGACCCTATACCATTCCGGATGAAGACAAGGGAGCTTTTCAACCCATTCAATTTCCGGCAGATTCACTGAAGCGTTTTGGTTTTGAAAGCAATGATGAGATGAATGCTTTCCGCTATACCGATTTCTGTTATCGCAGTTTTATGGAGGCGGCAAAAAAAGAAAATTATTACCAAAATACAATCTTTGTTTTTGTGGGCGACCATGGTATCCGGTATTCGGGTACCCTGGAGCAATTCCCCAAAAGCTGGACCGAACAGGGACTTACCTGCGAGCATGTACCCCTGTTGTTCTATGCACCAAAATGGATACAACCATTACGCATACACGAAGTTTGTTCGCAAGTCGACATCCTTCCTACCCTTGCCGCGCTGGCCAAACAACCGCATGTCAATTCTGCTTTCGGAAGGAACCTGTTCGATACCATACCTGCCCTTCAGTTTAAATCCAAGAATCCCATTGAACATATGGCTTTCGTGATCGACCATGATGTAAAAACGATCGGGCTCGTGGGCGATCAGTACTACTATGTTAAGAACCTGAAATCGGGTAAAACAGACTTAGTTTCTGTTACCGGTAACGAACAGCCTATACCCGGCAAACAAACCGACAGCATCAAGAATTATCTGGGCAGGCTCACCGATGCATATTATGAAACGGCCAAATACCTGTTGCTGAATAACAAGAAGAAGAATTAACACCAACCTTAAACTTTCCGCCGCCGTCTTGTCTCCCGACAAACGGCACAATGGTCCTGCACGCCGCCGTCTTGTCTCCCGACAAACGGCTCTTCAGAAAATTCTGTATATTTCAAATGTGAAAACATCGTCCTACCCTGAGTTCTGGCCACAATTTTACACGGCCACCATTAACAAATGGAAACACTTGTTAAACAATAATGAGTGTAAGGAAATAATAA
>Ga0194060_10001929_pt1 | contig 14823 bp, 11 predicted proteins | sample SepL225m_MetaG_FD_163427 | JGI IMG/M metagenome (GOLD analysis project Ga0194060, IMG submission 163427) | Anoxic zone freshwater microbial communities from boreal shield lake in IISD Experimental Lakes Area, Ontario, Canada - Sep2016-L222-5m | ecosystem: Environmental > Aquatic > Freshwater >... | reverse complement strand
GACCGCTCCTCGTGGGCGTCATACTCCGCCAGATGCGCCCAGTCATCGCCCTGGAGTTGCTGGTTGGCCCCAACTGGGTATGCAACAGGCCATCGGCGGTTATGCTGTACTCACCACTCGCAACCAGATCATTGCCGATGCCACTGAGGGAGATCTGACTTTTATTCAGATGAGCCGGGTGGGCAAGGCGCGCCGCCAGAGCCTCGCCTTCGCACAGATTGGCGCGATACGCCTGCGCCGCCGACCGCTCCTCGTGGGCGTCATACTCCGCCAGATGCGCCCAGTCATCGCCCTGGAGTTGCTGGTTGGCCCCAACGTGTGGATACTGGACAGCGCAGAAAACGGCGACGACCTCCAAGAGATCGCCGCCGCTCTTCATACAGTCATGGGCCGAGAGCCGTGATGGATCAGGGGCCGGGCGGGAGTTGCGGGAAGTTGATCCCCGCCTCGATGCCCCACTGGAACCAGTTAGCCACAAAGGTCGGCTGGCTGAGGAAGATCCCGACTGCACCGGTGATGCCGCAGAGCCATGCGAACCAGAAGGCCCACAGGTGGATCGAGTAGGCGTTGGCATTGAAGCCGATGCACCAGCGCCAGAGCAACTGAGCACGCTCGGTGCCCGTGCCGGGAGCCTGCATTTCGGCCCATTCTTCGTGGGCGGCGTACTTCTCAAGCGCCCAGATGGTGCCGGCGTGCATCGCCAGTAGCACGGTTGAGCCGAGCAGGAAGAAGATCGAAAGCATGTGGAACGGGTTGTAGTAGAAGTTCCCGTAGCGGATGCTTACGTTGTTCGTCCAGTCCAGCAGCGCCTTGATTCCGTGGGAGGGTGCCTCCGACCAGTCGGCCATCCACATCGGGCGGATGATGTAGATCACCAAGTACAGCACCACCGCGCCACTGAACCCGTAGGCCAGGTAGGGTCGCAACCCCAGCGCCCGCGCCCGTGTGTAGATGTGCATGAACCAGCACAGGATTGCCAGCGTCAGGAAGAAGGTACTCGCCAACCACCAGCCACCCTCTTCCAGCGGCGGGAAACTCAGCCCATACAGCGCCGATGGCGGGTCAATCTGAAGGACTACAAAGTACTTCACAAAGGCGACCGGGTTCCAGCCTACCTGAGAGAACATCACCGTCAGCCAGATGAAGGTAAACATGATCCCGAAAAAGAAGGCAGCGACATTCCAGATCCCCAGGTAGTAGGGGCCGAACTGGCTGTCGAAGCCGAGATTTTCAAGAATCGGCAGATGGAGGGGCTTACCAATCCTGCCATTGCGATCTGGCCCCAGCTTTATATCGCCGGAGGGCGGTGTCATCGTTGCCATAATCACTAACCTCTTTCGCTACACGCCGCTCCAGAATGGCAGGCTATTCCAGAAGTTCCAGAAGCTCACCCAGTCCTGCACGACCCAGCCCGAGAGCAGGATGCACATGTTGGCCGAGAGGACACCGCCGCAGGCCACGATAAATCCCAGCCGGTGAATGCCTGTCTCGCCAACCGAGTAGTACTGCACATCGCGGAAGAAGGTGTCCTCAATATCACCGCTGTCAGCACCACGATACTGCGCCGCGCTCAGGATGATCGAGCCGTGTGCAGACAGCAGAAAGGTTGAGGTGAACAGGCCCGTGATGCCGATGGCGTGGAACGGGTTATAGAAGAAATTTTTGTAGCGGTAGCCGAAGTTGGAGATCCAGTCCAGGTGCGGCAGCACGCCCAGCACAAAGCCCTCGTGCCACTGGCCCATCGCAATTGGGCGGAGGATCTGGAGCGTTATCCACGCCGAGACGGCTACGCCGTAGGCGATTGCCACATGGTAACCCATGTCCAGCTTCATGCTGATGTCAACCTGGCGCATCATCCAGCCGATAAACGCCGTGGTCGCAAACAAAACCGTCATCTGCCAAGCAAACCCTGGTTGACCCGGAGTGGCCAGCGCAAGGCCCACAATCGCCGGCGGTGGGTCAATCCGGCCCGCAAAGAAGTTCTGCGGGAGGGAGTACGGCCCGTTGATGATCACCGCGTTCACGTAGAAGTAGGTGCCAAAGATGATCCCCAGCACAGAGATGAACCCCCAGAACCCTACGTAGAACGGCCCGACCCAGAAATCGAACGGGTCATACTTAAAGAGCGAACTGAACGTCGTCCGCCCTTTAATCCTGTACTCTGGCTCAAGCTCCTCGATCGTGCGGCCCCCGGCTACCCGTGTTGATCGTGCACCGTCTAGGACGGTGTAGGAAAGATCGGGAAAGCGCGGATCTTTCGGTGCTTTTCCACTCATAGCATGTGTTGCCTTTCCAGACGCTCGCGGCGTTAAGACAGAACACGTGCCCCCCAAGCGGGTACTACAGGGCCATCCTGCACCGCTTCGCCAGAGCGCACGCTTTCAACATAAATAAAAATCTGAGTGTTAGACCAAAGTATAATACGTGGATATTGCCTTGTCAAGCGTAGGCAGTCTGTGCAGATTTTGCGCTGTAATGCGCAAAATCTGCATTAATGGCGTTGCAGTTACTCAGGCTGGGCGAAGGATATTCTTGCATATAGGCAAGTGGCTCTCTTCGGCACGGCGTTACGAGACATGGCTACGGGGGTATCTCGCAGCGCGTGCGGTTGCGCCCGCCAACACCAGATCCTCGTAGATCGCCATAATTCGCCGTGCGACAGTGGCCCACCCATACTCGCTGGCCCGACGACGGGCGCCAGACTCGAGATCCTCGGCGTAGGCGCGGTTCTTGAGGATCACGCGGATCTGCGCGGCAAGAGCGACATGATCATTGGGGGGGAACAGCAATCCGCTGCGGCCATCTTCAATCGTCAGGGCTAGGCCACCGACGTTTGAGGCAACCACCGCCGCACCACAGGCCAGCGCCTCTAGGGCGGCCATCCCGAATGACTCATAGTGCGACGGGACGGCCACTACAGTGGCGGCAGAGAAGTAGTCGCAGAGTTGCTCGTGGGGCCGGGTACCCAGAAAGTTTACTCGGTCGGCTACGCCGAGTTCGTGGCGCAGGGCATTGAGACGGCGCTGCTCACTGTTCCAGTCGTCTGGCCGGGTCTCGTCATCTCCACCAATCAGCAGGACACGCCTGCGGCTGCGCTGGGCAGGTTCTTGGGCATCCAGCAGAGCCAAGGCGCGAATGAGCGCGTCCATACCTTTGAGTGGCTCCATACGGCCTACGCAGAGCAGCAGTTCCTCATTGGCAGGCAGACCAAGGCGCGCACGGGCTGTCGTACGATCCGTGGGCTGGAAGCGGCTCAAATCTACCCCGCAAGGCACCACCCGGATGCGCTCGGCATCAGCCCCGTAGTTCCAGACCATCTGCGCCCGGTCAAGGGTTGTTGCCGCTACCACGGTATCCACCTCCTGCATCAGCCGCCGCTCAATAGCGATGCGCTGGCCCGTCTCGGTTTCCTCCGTGCTACGAGCGATACTGTTCTTCATCGCGCCAAGGGTGTGGAACATGTGCATCACCGGCACACCCCAACTACGGCGCAGGCGTAGGGCAGCTTCACCCGAAAGCCAGTAATGGCTGTGGATAAGGTCGTAGGCGAGATCCTCGCCCTCGGCGAAGCAGCGCACCCGGCTCACAAATTCAGGCAAGTAGGTAAGAACCCAGTCTTTGGCATAGGGTGCGGCGGGGCCGGTGTGAAGGTTGATCACCCGCGCCCCGCACGACAGTGGCTCAATCGTGGGTACGCGGCGATCCTGGCTGCGCGTAAAAATATCCACCGGCACACCGTGACGGCCCAGTTCGCGCGCCAGTTCACGTACATAGACATTCATGCCCCCCGCTTCTTTTCCGCCGAGTCGGGCGAGGGGGCTACTGTGGACACTCAGCATCGCGATACGCACAATTATTCCTCTGTCATACATGCCAATGCGGCGCGCAGGAATGCCTTATTGGCAATACCGCAGAAGTAACGCTGTTCTCTCTCTCTCTTTGCGTCTTTGCGTCAAACCGTACGTACGGTTTGACGCAAAGACGCAAAGGCGCAAAGAATCTCGCTTTATTCCGCCTGACAGCGTTACTTATGCGCTACTGCCCTCATTGAGATATTCCTATTGCACCGCATCATCTTCATCATTGGGTACACAACAACAATGGCGATATGAATGTATCGCCATTGTTGTTGTACCACAACTTATAGGGAACGTCTACAACCAGAGGCGGTACTTAAAGAGGGCGAGAATGGCATAGAAACCCTGGCTCGGCTTCATTTTCTTGCCCTCCTCGTACGTGCGACCGAGGTAGCTCACCGGCACCTCGTAGATGCGGTGACCACGACGCAGCACCTTGGCCGTGATCTCCGGCTCCAGGCGGAAGTCGTTACTTTCAAGGTTGAGGCTGCGGATAATATCGGTACGCATGACCTTATAGCAGGTCTCCATATCCGAGATCCAGCAGTTGAAGAGGAAATTGGTCAGAAAGGTAAGCGCCTTATTCCCCATGGCATTCCAGAAGTACATGCTCGTATGGCGGCCCGCGAATCGGCTGCCAAAGACTACATCCACCAGACCATCGGTGATTGGCTTTACCAGATCATAGTAGTCATGGGGGTCGTACTCCAGATCCGCATCCTGGATAATCGTAATCAGGCCACGGGCGTGCGCCAGACCGCTCCGCACGGCGGCGCCCTTGCCACGGTTCTCCGGGTGGCTGATCACCGTCAGACGTGGGTTCCGCGCCGCCTCAGCCCGCAGCACAGCAAGTGTCGCATCGGAGGAGTGATCATCAACGGCAATGATCTCCTTATCAATGGCAATCTCCCAGACTTTCGCCAGGATGTGGGGCAGCGTAGATGCCTCGTTGTAACAAGGCATGATCACGGAAATAATCGGGCGGTTCGTCGCCATATCTGCCATATTACAACCCGAGCGCCTTTGCGCCTTTGCGCCCTTGCGCCTTTGCGTTAAACGTGCATATGATTTGACGCAAAGACATGGTTCAATCCAGCTTTACAGTTTGGGCTGCGCGTAGTGCGGGCTTCCAGCCCGCCAGATGCGCGTCGGCAGGCGGAAGCCTGCACGACGAACTGTAAACCTGAAACCTGGCACCTGAAACCTTGTCAAAGGCGCAAGGGCGCAAAGGGAGAGAAGTGTTCCTGCCGGGATGCTTCGCTTCATTCAGCATTGACATACATCCCCCTAGACATGGCCCGCAGACACTTTACAGTTCAGGCCAGAATGTGGCATCTTGATGCGCTCGACCTGAAACCTGAAACCTCGCACCTGAAACCTTGTCTTAATTACCAGTTGGGGCATCAGGGCGATTGGCCGACTGTGACGGCCTAGGCATACTCATCTGGCGAACGGCAGGGATGACCACGCCAAGGAACAGCGCCAATACAGCGCCAACCAGCAACCCCAGAATACCGGCCACACCAGCATAGAGCTGCGCCCGGCTGACCTGCGACAAGGGGGGGGCAATGCTCGCGCCGATAAAACGCACCTCGACCTGGGGCGAACCTTGGGCAACTTCCATCTCGGCACGCTTGCGCTGGAGGAGTGTCAAGGCATCGCGGGCCAGATCGCGCTTCTGGGTGAGTGTACTCTGCTGGGCCTGAAGCTGTTCGTAGGTACTGTTCAGATCCGCCACTTGATCAATATAGCGTTGGCGGGTCGCAGCATCGAGTCCGGTAGCGATCATTCCGCCACTAGTGATGGCGTTGGCAACTTCATTTGACTGGGCGAGTAGTTGGTCGCGCCGGTGGGCGAGTGCCTTGATGAGTTGATCCAGGTTTACGCTCAGGTTGCCGGGATCCGTCTCGATTGAAGCCAGATCCGCAGCGGTCAGCCGAAATACGGGCGACGAGCCATCCACCATTCGGACACGCAGCATAAGCGAGGCAAAGCTGTTGGCAAATTTACTTGTGCCCTGGGTGTCAACCTGATCACGTAGGGTCTGCGCGTCTTGCAAGATCAGTTCGATTTGGTGGGAGCGCGAGAGGTAATCTGCATAGAGTTGCTGCTGTGACGCACGCGACCCGCTCAACAGATCATTGAGGTTGGCAATCTGCTGCTGCACCTTGATGCTCTGGCTGCTAACCAGGAATTTTTCGAGTGTTGTCTGGGCTTGATCATAGCGCTGCTGCGCTAAATCAATCTCCGATGTAAGTAGGTCGGTGCGAAACTGGCTTCCGCCGTAGACACTGATCACCAGAGTCTCATACGCCTTGCCCCATGCCTGGGCGATCCGCAGAGCTAAGTCCGGGTCAGGGTTGCTCACCGTGATCTGGAGTAGGTCACTGGTTGAGACCACCTTCACCTGCGCGTACAACGCATCCGCAGACAATGTTATATCACCTAGATCCTTAACCACCTGTTCTGCAAGGGTACGGCTGCTGGCGAGGTTGATCAATCCCTGGCGTTGGGCGGCGGGGTTGGTCGCTAGGCTGCCTGTGGTCTGAAATCGTGTGTCGAGGGTGACCTGAGATGAGCTTGGGACGATGATAATATCGGAGGTGGCACTCCTTGTTGTGCTTGCGAAGGATGCAGCCCCTCCTATGACCGCGAGGCTTATTGCGCAGATAATGATCAACCGCCAGCGGAGGACGAGTGCAAGAAAGTATGGTCGCAGATCGATCTCTTGATCCATGGAAAGAAGACTCCAACGTGAATATGGGCGGCTCAATGCCGCAGGATTGTAGCAGATGGGTTGTTACACGTCAATCGTTACGGCTCAGAAATCTTCGGCGGAGGTTGGCGATTCCTCCGCCGAGGATGATCAGGTATGTGTAGGCCAGCAATGCGTAGAGCGGAGGCCAGCCTAGGATCCCGGGCTTCCCTCTAGCCATAGCTGAGATTGGCCAGAGGCTGTCGGCCCAACGACGTTGGTAGAGGGGCGCAAACACAAGCTCTCGGTTTGCCGAGATACGCCCATCAATAATGAGGGTCTCCTGTGTCTGGTGATTTTCCCGTGCTGTGACCGTCGGGCCGGTGTTTGGTTGCAACTGGGGAACATCGAGGATGAGCGCGAGGGTTGTGGTGGGGACACGCAAATCATGTGCAGCTACCAGTAGTGGGAAGCGTACCGTGATAACACCATTTTTGGCAGTCTGCACTGATAGGCTCTCGCTAACCAGATCAACAGGTGACCCATCGGCGTAGCGTAGATGTAAAGGGACACGCAGATCCGGGACGATCTGCGCAGCAGGGTGTATCTGAATCTCCAACCCAACCAGATCGGGCCGCGTGATAGTGAATGTCTGCTCGATTGTCGTGATCCCGCCCAGGGTTATCGGCATATCCGTCGGTGCGGGCAGCGCGATCTCACCATCAAGGGTTGTGATCATGCTGAGGGCCATAATACACAGCGCCCCGACCAGGGCAGTCAGCCAGCGGGAGGTTCGCACGGTGATATTGGCAGCAGTAGTACTCATATAGCAATCCTGGTGAAGTTGTCACATGGAGTCGAGGCTTTAGCCGCAATACTTTTCGAATAAGGCCATGCCGCGCCGACCACGAAGAGGACGCGAATAGACGAATAGCCCGATGCAGAGCCTTATTCGCGTATTCGTGACCTATTCGTGGTCGGCATCTGACGGCTTATCTGAAAAGTATTGGCTTTAGCCGGAGAGCGCCGCCTAAAGGCTCGACTCCACGCGACAACCTGTGTAGGATTGTTATACATCGCTACCCAACACCGTAGAAGTAGGCGATAAGGGTGTTGCTCCATACAATCAGATCGATGACACCCCATATGCCAAGAATAATGATCGGGCTGACGTGTTTCCAACGGTTGGGAAACAAGCCTTGCCAGCCAAGCACAATGAGCCAGATTACCGGCAGCATAACGGTGAAGATATAGCGACCTCTAGGGATATACGGTATGTAGCCAGGTGACGGCAGGGGGTGGAGTCGGGCGACCAGACTCAGGCAGCCAAGAACGACAGCTATCAGGAAAATCCAGATGCAGCGCTGCTGCGAGATCGTCATCTGACTGCGACTGCGCCAGCCCTGGACAATCAGTCCCACTGCGCAGGCAACACAAATCCCAACCATCATCCAATCGGCCCAGGAGCCGATAATGATATTGCCCCAGCCAAAGCGCACCCAGAAGCTCGTGAAGCTGATGGTGAGGAGCAGTTGGTAAAGGACGTTAGTTTGTTCAAAGTCGCTCACCGAGCGCACCCAGCTATCGAGAGAGAGGCGCAGATAACTGCTATCAAGTTGGTTAAGCCATGGCCGTAGGGCGAGTATCTGCGTGCCATTGGCAGCATGCCCGATCTCCAACCCCGCAAAGGCACTCATCAGTGTTCCGATAACCAGTACTCCGGCAACCTTCCAGAGGCGCAGGGGCGTGCGGTGCCAGGCCCAGAGTAACGCAAGTACGTAGGGTACCAGCAGAATGACTGCGGTGCGCTTGGTGGCTAGCCCCACACCGAGTGCCAGTGTCGCTAGCACAAGTGAGGTCGGGTGCATACCTCCGCATACAAGCAGCACGCAGCCAAGCAGGAGGGCCGCCGCCGCAAAGTTTACCAGCACATCATTGTTCACTGCCGTCATCATATCAGCAAAGCTTGGCGTGAACAAAAGCATCAGGGGCACCACAAGCTGGATCAGCGGTTCATCAGGTACAACAACGACTGCAACGCGCCAGGCGATAGCGATGATGAGCGTATAGAGGATGAGACTGAGGGTGCGTGCCGTGTAGAGTTGCACGTCAATAGGCAGATCCGCGACGAGACGCAAGGGCAAAGCGACGAGCATGTAGTAGAGCGCCGGATGATAACGCTGGTTCATGCCAATCTCTGGGGGATTGGGATCGGTCAGATCGACGTGCTGGCCGGGTGGGTAGAAACGAAAGCGATCCATCGATTCGAGCGCATTGTGGCGCATCTGCGGATCGCTCTCGTCCATCGTCGGGATATGGTTATGAACGACGATCAGCCATGCATACTCAAAGTGGGTTGGCTCATCGTAATGTTGCCAGGGCGGCACGATCACGAGGTAGAGTAAGCCATGGAGCAATGCCAGCGGAAGAAGCCAGCGGAGGAGTGCATAGTCACGCAGACTGCGCCAACGATCCGTTCGTTCCAGGGCAAGGTTCGGGGATGGGGACGCGACGCTCAATGACACGCTAGTAGGCCCCGTGTCCATAAAAGACAACAACAACCGTTTTCAGTAGGATGCGCAGATCGAGCCAAAACGAGTAGTTCTGGATATAGTAGAGATCGTCTTCGGTATGCAGATGCATTGGCTTATCACTGCGACCATTGACTTGCCACCAGCCGGTGATGCCTGCGGGTACGCGGAAGCGCTGCCATTGCCAGGGATCGTACTCGGCGGTAATAATTGGAATCTCGGGGCGTGGGCCAACCAAGCTCATCTCTCCGCGCAGCACATTGATCAACTGGGGAAGTTCATCCAGGCTAGTGCGGCGGATCTTACGGCCAATCGTCGTCACCCGTGGGTCGTTGATTGCCTTATGCACAAGGTTTCCGCTCTCATCGCGGCGGACGACCTCGGCCCACCGTTGCTCGGCATCCTGGTACATGCTGCGAAACTTGATCATCTTGAAGCGTTGGCCATTCTCACCAATGCGCTCTTGCGAAAAGAGGATCGAGCCAGATGACTCCAGTTTGATTAGCAGGGCAATCAGCAGCATCAAGGGTGAGAGCATGACTAGCAGGATCAGGCTGGCACCAATATCGAAAATTCGTTTGAGAATGCGCTGCGACTCGGTGAGAGCCGACTCACGCAGCGAAATGAGCGGGATACCGCCCACCGTCTCAACCGAGGTGCGGGCAAAGGTCAAGTCGAGGATGCCGGGCATCATATGCACCATCACCGGCTGCTGGATTAGATCGAGCGAGAGTTGGGCGATCCGATTATGCTGCTGTGCGGGCAAGGCAAATATGACCTCATCAATGCACTCTTCGGCAACAATCCGGATGGTATCGGCGATGGTTCCAAAACATGGCACCGCAGAGGGAGCGTCATGGGCGTCACTGGTGTATCCCACCACCACCACGCCTCCCCAAGGGCGCTGAGCAAACTCGTCGGACAGTCGCTCCGCCATGGTCAGTTCACCAACAACGAGGGTACGGCGCTGCCAGTTGGTACGGTAGCGGTATCGTACATAGGAGCGCACAGCGAGGTGGAAAGCCAGCAGACTGCTGATGTCAAAAACGACAAAGGAGAGAAACTGGAGTCGCGAGACATCGCGGAACGAGAGGTAGAGCATGCCGGCGAAGCTTGCCGAACTAAGTATCACTGAGGCCAGGAGTCGTCCGATGGCTTCAATGAGACCACGGGTGAAGAGGGCGCGCTGCGGGGTGAGCAGGAGCATCACCATGATCCAGATGAGAGCGACACCTCCATAGATCTGCCAGGGAAGATCGGCCTTGTCCTGGCTTACCTCCAAGCCCCATTCAATTTGTGGTCGGAGTTTTGTGGACAGATAGAGAGTGAAGAGGGTCAGCAGTGTATCCCAGAGGAGAACGCTCCCGGTCAACCGCGCACGCAACCGCTCCAGCATAGTCGAACCTTTGCGCTACACTCCGAGGTGTCTCCGCGCCTGTAGCATACTGCTACATCATCACCTTGGATGTTATGACTTGTTCACTGAGGGCGGTCGCAGTGTACTACAGCGCACCAGGAACGAATAAACACGTACCCGCTTGCCACTGAACTAACCAAGGCTGCACACCGCAGACGTAGAGTCTAACGTTGCATTGTCATAGGAAGTTACGAAATCTACCTGCCTTTCGGGTTCCTGGGAGCGCGGGCGTCCCGCCCGCCGATATACAGATGCGGGCGGGACGCCCGCGCTCCCAGGTCGTGCAACAAGGCTAGTGTTCATTGTCGCTTACGATATACGGAACGAGGAATGATCCGTGCGCGGCGCTCCGCAATCCACTGGCGAGCGATAAGAAACAGAAACATCGGATTGCCAAGGAGGTAGCGCCGCCATAACCGGCGTGGCTCGTACCAAAGTCGGCAGAGCCACTCGAATCCGTTATCGGTGAGCCAGTGCGGCCCTCGGACGACCTCCCCGGCTAAGTAGTCGAAGAGGGCACCCACAGTCATGACGACGGGCGCAGCGATCTGCTCACGATGGGCAGCAATCCAGCATTCTTGCAGCGGCATGCCCATGCCAACCAGGAGGAGCGAGGGTTGGAAAGCGCTAATGGCATCAAGGGCAGATTTCTCGTCATTCGGTGAGTCGCGCAGGTAGCCATGGTGGGCTGCGAGATGTAGCCCTGGATGCCGGTCGCTCAATCGTCGGGCTGCCGCCTCCGCAACACCTGGGCGTCCGCCGAGAAGGAAGACTCTGGCCCCGTGAGCAGTACAACTTGCTGCCAAGGCATCAATCCAGTCAGGCGGGGTAAATCGTTCTGGTATCGAATATCCTAGCAAAGCCGCCCCCACACGTAGCCCCTGCCCATCGCAGAAAACCACGTCGGCACTATTGAGTACCTCGCGAAACGAGGTGTGCTGCTGGGCTAGGTTAATCGCATGGATGTTTGCGTAGGCAACAAAGACTCGCTGCTGCGCATGGATTGCTTGCTCTATCCAAGCCAGCAGTTCGGCCAGACGGATGGGGTGAATTTGCACACCGCTAATCATGCGGGCAGCGGGCAAGGGAGAAATGGAGTCAGATGGCATCAGTCAATAGCCTGAGGTGGTAGCGTATCGGAGGAATCGCTGATCGCGATTGCGGCTGAGCCACGCAGCGTTAACCCACTCGCCCAGAGGAGTAAAACCCCAATAGTGGTGGTGGGAAGAAAAACGACGGCATGAAGCAGCACGCCGTAGCTGAGGGAGAGGGTCCGGTCAATGGCGAACACATCGAGTGCGAGAATACAAAGGTACTGAAACACGCCAATCTTCCCCGGCACCGAAGGAATCGCAATACCCGCTTGAAGAACAATCATCACCAGTAGTGCTGCGGGAGGGGGTGCGGCGATGCCGAGTGCACCGAACACAAGGTAATTATTCAGCACCGCTGTGATCCAGATAATGGCCGACCACCAGGCCACAGCCAAGCTACTCCGCCAGTCTTTGAGGATCGTGAGACTTGCTAAGGCCGAGCCGATCAGTCGGGTGATCCGCTCATGGAATCGCTGTGGTACCCAATGCAGTGATCTGGTGAGCAATCCGAGTAGCTCATGCTGATACCTGCTTATCAGCAGCGCAGTGATGAAACTGCCGATTGAAATGATCGCAAAGGGATAGATCGGCTGACTGATCCACGCAGGCACAGGCATGAGCAAGACCAGAAACACAAACAGGATCAGGTACAAAATAATATCAATGAGCTTCTCAAGCGCTACAGTGCCGAGAATGAAGGCAGAACTCGGCCCTTGCCTGCCAATCATGTAGGCACGGCTCAATTCCCCAACGCGAGCGGGGATGATCGTATTGAGCATCTGGCTAATCAGCAAAACTCGCAGAACCTCTCGTAGCGGAATGTGCTTGCCTTGGTCGCCGATCAGCACTCGCCAGCGTATCGCCTTAACTAAGGTATTAACGGCAACCGAGAGCAGTGCAAGCATGATGAAGGTCGCGTTTGCTCGCAGCAGCGTTGATCCGACACTATTGTAGTCAACCCCGCGAAACGCCAGGTAGAGTGCCGCAACGCTGACGAGAGTACCGATCACCCAGCGTGTCCAGGGTGATGCCCAGAGGTGGCGAAGACTCTGCGGTCGCTGAGTTTTGAGCGATGGACTTTGCTGATAGGCCGACCATACAATTCTTCCCAATACCCCTATCAGAACCAGAGAGATACTGCCCCACAGACTGCGCTCAAGGAGGGTTGTACTCACCAGCAACAATCCTGACGTAACCAGCAGCAATCCGAGCGAGATCCACCACGGGCCTAGCTGGTTTGCTCCTTCGCCCAAACTCCGCGATTGATTGACCTTAATCCAGCTCTGGAAACTCCCAATAGTGAGCAGCAAAGCCAACCCACAGATCCAGAACCCATGTCCAATCAATGTCCACGTGCTGATCATAGCAAATCTGCTTTAGCGTGCGGGATGGGGGTAGATATGCCGCAGGCGCACGTGCCAATCCCTACATCAGTAACCAGATGAGCTATACCAATTCCTGATGAATATTCCGCATTCATGTCACCCTGAGCGTAGCGAAGGGTCTGACAGGAAACCGGGACAGATGCTTCGCTTCGCTCAGCATGACATACGGTATTTCCCTCGGGAATTGGTATTACGGTGCGCACACTAGAGGCCCGATAGAGGCAGAATACAAGTCCAAATGCCAACCACATAAGCATGCCCGGTTTTGAACCCAGGGCATGGGTATCGGTAAGGCTAAAGATGAAGTGTGCAACCATACCCCCACTTATGCCGAGGGTGAGTATGGAGATTTCGTCATTGACTCTGCGACGTAGCACCTGCCAAGTCATGATCGCGGTGCCGAGCCAGATCGCGAGGTAGGCGATCAGGCCAGGAATTCCCAGGTCGAGTGCCGCATTGAGCAGATGGTTATGGGCGTGACCGACATCAAAGTCCGGTGCTACAGAGAACATTGGGTAGAGTACAGGCATAACCCGTCGGAACGTACCCATACCCATGCCAGTGAAGGGGAAGTCTTGGATTGCATAAATTGCACGCGACCAGAGTTCAAAACGGCCCTGAAGCGTATCAGTGTTGAGCGACTGTGAAGCCTGAGATAGCGTGGTGCGATCGTATGTGTCCATCACCTGTGGACCAACAATGGCCGCCACAACAACCCCTACCCCGATCAACACCCCGACTGCGAGCATCAACCGTTTACGCGAAACCACGAATAGCACCAGCGTGCCGCAGAGTAGCCCAATATAGCCGCCACGCGACTGAGTAAGGATCATAGTGCCGCCGATCAGCAGCAGGATCAGCAGAAATACGATTCGTAAGGGCCACTGCCACATGGAGGAAAACATGGAGAGAGCCAATGTCTTGTGGTTCCAGAGGAGGATGAACATCAGTGGCAGAAGCCAAACTAATGCCCCAGCAACTTGGTTGGGCTGAAAGCCATCCGGCGGACTGCCAGGGAGACCACGGATGACTGTTGGCAACAATCTAGCGGCCCGGCTAAGAGCCGGTATCTTATCGAGCCAACTAGTTCCCAGCAGGCTCACCATCGCAACCCCACAGCCGACAGCGATCATAAAGACGATGCCTAGCCAAATATCGTGTACCTGCTCCAGCCGCGCCGCTACCCCATAGTAGCAGGCGATCCCAAGTACCACGCCCGTAATCTTTGGCAGACTCAGCTCTGGGTCGAAGGTAACCAGAAAGCTGACCATGACCATGAAGAGCAGCAGGCAGATACTCCAATCAAGGGGGGTGCGGCGAACGAAGTGGCGCTGATCAAGCCAGCGCAATCCCCAGAGCAGCGGCACCCCGGCCATTGCTAGGCCATGGGTTTGCCCAGGGAAGAGCAGCAGCGGTGCGAGGAGTGCCACAAATAGCAGTTCCCACTGTACGACCCATTGTAATCCCTGTCGGAGCATCTTTACCTTCACGACCCTACTCTCTGGTTAGGGAAACAAATCTTCTTAATCATCCCATTCCGGCACCAAGTCACCCTGAGCGACGCGAAGGGTCTGTCAGGAGGCCGGGAGAGATGCTTCGCGTCGCTCAGCATGACAAGGTGCCGAGATGCTCACGAGTTTCCATGTCTCTTAGGGGAAGCGGAAATTTTAAATCGTCCCATCCTGGCACCAAGTCACCCTGAGCGACGCGAAGGGTCTGTCAGGAGGCCGGGAGAGATGCTTCGCTTCGCTCAGCATGACAAGGTACCGAGATGCTCACGAATTTCCATGTCTCTTAGGGGAAGCGGAAATTTTAAATTGTCCCATCCTGGCACCATGTCACCC
>Ga0194060_10001927_pt1 | contig 14833 bp, 16 predicted proteins | sample SepL225m_MetaG_FD_163427 | JGI IMG/M metagenome (GOLD analysis project Ga0194060, IMG submission 163427) | Anoxic zone freshwater microbial communities from boreal shield lake in IISD Experimental Lakes Area, Ontario, Canada - Sep2016-L222-5m | ecosystem: Environmental > Aquatic > Freshwater >... | reverse complement strand
GAAGGCCCCATCGACTAGTGGTTAGGTCATCACCCTTTCAAGGTGGTAGCACGGGTTCGAATCCCGTTGGGGTCACTCAATAAAGCTCTGTTCGTTGCCGGTACAGGGCTTTTTTTGTTCATGAAAGCAGATGATCACTCTCTTATGAAAATATCTGTCAGTTGGCTCAAAGATTTTCTTCCTGCATTCTCTTCTGACACCCCCTCTCTTATTGAAAGACTGACGTTTCTTGGTCTTGAAGTTGAAGAGGTACAGGAGTCTTCTCTCCCTGACGATCTTGTTGTTGTTGGTCGTATAGCAGAGGTTTTGCCACACCCAAATGCCGAACGGTTGACGATTTGCCGTGTTGATGTCGGCCCGGGTGAACCTCTTCAGATTGTTTGTGGAGCGCCGAATGTTAAAGCAGGAATGCTTGTTCCTGTTGCAACCGAGAAGGCGAAACTTCAGTTTCCCGATGGTCAGATTATTACCATCAAACCCTCCAAAATACGGGGTGAACGCTCTTTCGGAATGATTTGTGCCGCTGATGAGCTTGGCCTCTTCGGTGACCATTCGGGAGTTATGGAGCTTGATGCATCGTACACTGTTGGCACACCTTTTTCCCAATATCTTGAAACCGATGTGGTGCTTGATATTGCCGTAACTCCAAACCGTCCCGATGTGCTTTCTCACCTCGGTGTTGCAAGAGAACTGGCAGGAGGGGATCAGATTCACTATCCCGCCCGGTCACTTGTTGAATATGCAAAAACCGGTACGCTGGTTGATGTACAGGATGCGGTTGCCTGCCCACAGTATATTGCTGTGGTTATTCGTGGCATAACTGTTGCTGAATCTCCTGTTTGGCTGAAGAAAAGGCTTGAAAGTATTGGCTTGAGGCCAAAGAACAACATCGTTGATATTACCAACTATATTCTTCATGCGCTGGGTCAACCCCTTCATGCATTCGATCTTGGTAAGCTGGCAGGAGGGCGGGTTGTCGTTCGAAGCGATATGCAGGGCCCTTTTACTGCTCTTAATCAGCAGCTTTTTCAGGTTGAACCAGGGATGCTGGTTATCTGTGATAGTGAGCAAATAGCGGCTCTGGCCGGTGTCATGGGAGGATATGATTCTGCTGTCAGTGATACAACAACGGATATTCTGCTCGAATCGGCCTTTTTTGATCCCTCAATGATTCGGAAATCTGCAAAAAATGCAGGAATATCTTCTGATGCCTCTTATCGCTTTGAGAGGGGAATTGATGCTCACAACGTCAAGCAATCGGCAGAGTGTGCCGTTGCACTGATTCTTGAGCTCGCTGGTGGTCATGTTGATGAGGCGATGGAGTGGGGTGATCAACCTGCAGTACTGCGTCAGGTAGCCTTGAGGCCTGCCCGGGTCAATGCTTTGCTTGGCAGTTCGATAAGCGCTGTCGATATGGTGGAGATGCTTGAGCGTATCGGGTTTTCAGCTATCGGCACGAATGGCGAGTCGATTATCGTTACTGTTCCATCGTTCAGGGTTGACGTGTCAGCGGAAATTGATATCGTTGAAGAGGTGGCTCGTCTCTATGGGTATGATAATATCCAGCCATCATCGCAGATGGCCACCATCTACCCGCAGTCTCGCCACTATCCTGAATATTTCCCCGATTTTCTCCGCTCCATTATTGCCGCTTTGAACTTCAGGGAAATTCTCACCAATCCCCTGATGAAAAGAGAGGAGGCTGGATTGTTTAGCGATAGTCTGGTGGGTGTGCTCAATCCCATCAGTGAAGGGCTTGAGGTGCTCAGACCAGGGCTCATACCCGGATTTCTCAAGGTTATCAGCCATAATATCAGGCATGGAAACAGGGATTTGAGGCTTTTTGAGGTAGCCAGAGGCTTTCAGGAAGCTAAACATGTTGATCCTGCCGGGGAACGTCCTCTTGAAGGGTACCGGGAGAAGGAGTACCTTGTTCTTGCCATGACCGGTAGCCGTTTCCCTCGGATCTGGAATCAGTCACCCGGGATGGTCGATTTTTACGATCTCATGGGTGCTGTGGAGATGCTGCTTGAAAAGCTGAATTTACTTGATAAATCAGCGGTTAATATTTATAATGAGACTACTGTTGGTGTTGAGGTAACTCTAACAGAGAAGGGGAAACGTCGCTCACTGAGAGTGGGTACGGTGCAGCAGGTCGATTCTGGTCTGTTGAAGAAGTTTGATATCGGGCAGGATGTTTATGTGGCTGAAATTGATGCAGCAGTTCTGGAATGCTGTTTCAATCCCGGTGTTACTTATGAGCCACCATCCAGATTTCCAGTTGTTCAAAGGGATATATCGTTTATTTTGCCGACAGATGTTACCGTACAGTCCCTTGTTGGGCTTGTGCGTGCAAGTGACGCTTTAATCAGGGGTGTTTCCGTTTTTGATCTTTTCGATCGCACCCGGGAAGATGGGGGGGAACGCAGTGTTGCTCTCTCTCTGGAGATTGCTGATTACAATGGGACGTTGCAGGATAGCAAGATTAGCGATATTCTTTTACATGTCGGCAGGAATGCCGAGAGTAAACTTGGTGCGGTAATTCGACAAGTCTGATACTCTTTGTTCTATGCAAGATTTTGACGGGCAAAACATCAAGGTTGACGTCAACCTTCTTGAAAAAAATATTGAACTGCTCATTGTCCAGTTGACAGAATGCCGGAAAGAGAATGGTGTCTTACGATCCGAACTTTCAAGCCTGCAGAATATTCTCAGGTCTTACAAGTTGCCCGGAAAGATCGGTTCTTCTTCCACTGATGCTGGTGGTAATCTTGATGGAGTGTTTGCTCCTGCAGAAAGAGTGCAGGTGAAACAGAAGTTGGTCTTGATGTTGCAGAAAATTGAGATGGAACTTAGAAACAGTCAGACCTTATAACGTAATGAGATGGAAAAAATTGAAGTCAATGTTTATGGCGACAATTATCCTTTAAGGGTTGAACGGCGGGAGTTGACCGAAAAGGCCGCAAAGGATGTTGATGGGGTGATGAGGCTGTTTGCTGAAAAGGCCCCGACATTTGAGCCTGCAAGGCTGGCGGTTCTGGCGGCAGTTTCGTTTGCCGAGAAAAAGATAGAGCTTGAGGAGGAGATGGCTTCACTCACACAGATTATTGCCCGTCTTAATGTTTTTATTGGGCAGAATTTGCACTAAACCATTACATTACAAGAGAAGAATTATCCGCACCAGTTGATTGGGGTGTTTGCAGGGTACAAGAACTAACATTTATTACCAGGGAGCCAAACTCTTCTGTTTGATTGCAGGCCTTGTTGAATTTTCCTGACTTTGTGAGCAGGTGGTTCAAGAGCAGTGGTGACATTGTTCCGTTGGAAGCAAAAAATCCGAAGGAGGTGCCCACCGTGTCAAACGGGTTCTTGAATCTTGCGCACCTTGTCTGTGGTGCGGTTTTTTTGTTTAAAACGGTGCTTCTCGTTTGAGAATGAGAGCATGAAAATGGAGGTATTTAATGGGTATAGTAATTAACCTGTTTCTAATTATTTTTGCGTCAGTTGTTTTTTTTGCAGCCGGTTTTTTAATCGGGCGCTATTTTCTGGAACGAATCGGGACAACAAAGGTGCTTGAAGCAGAGGAGAGGGCGGTGCAGATAGTGCAGGAAGCTCAGAAAGAGGCAAATGAATACAAGGAGCTCAAGGTCAGTGAAGTAAACCAGGAGTGGAAAAAGAAGCGCAGGGAGTTTGACCAGGAAGTTATCATCAAAAATAACAAGTTCACTCAGTTGCAGAAGCAGACTCAGCAGAAGGAGGCGCAGTTAAAAAAGCAGAGTCAGGATGTCAAAGATATGGAACGAAAACTGCAGGATCAGCGCAAGCAAATTGAGCAGACCAGTGAGTCAGTGACGCTTCGTTCGTCGGAACTTGAGCGGATAATTCTAGAGCAGAACCAACGTCTTGAGAGTATCAGCAACCTTCAGGCCGATGAGGCGAGGCAGATGTTGATCGATAACATGCTCTCAAAAGCACGTGAGGAGGCGACGGAGACTGTTCATCAAATTCATGAAGAGGCTGAGCAACAAGCCGGTCGGCTGGCTGAAAAAACGCTCTTGACCGCCATTCAGAGAATCTCTTTTGAACAGGCCACTGAAAATGCACTCTCTGTTGTGCATATTCAGAGTGATGAACTCAAGGGGCGTATCATCGGTCGCGAAGGGCGAAACATCAAGGCTTTTGAAAACGCAACCGGAGTCGACATCATTGTTGATGATACTCCTGAGGTGGTTATTCTCTCCTGCTTTGACCCTCTGCGCCGGGAACTTGCCAAGCTTACCCTCCAGAAACTGCTTGTTGACGGTATTATCCACCCGGTGGCCATCGAGAAAGCCTATGCTGATGCGAAGAAGGAGATTGATGATGTTATCATCAGCGCCGGTGAGGAGACGCTCTCTTCTCTGCAGATTTCGGATATGCCCGCCGAGATTGTTGCGCTGATTGGCAAGATGAAATTTTATACGGTTTACGGACAGAATCTCCTCCAGCACAGTCGTGAGGTAGCCATGCTCTCTGGCCTTATGGCCGCCGAGCTCAAGCTTGATGCTCGTCTTGCCAAACGTGCCGGTCTCCTGCACGATATTGGGCTGGTACTCCCTGAAAGCGATGAACCTCATGCAATTACCGGTATGGCCATCATGAAGAGGTTCAACGAATCTCAGGTGGTACTTAACTCCATTGCGGCCCATCATGGTGATGTAGAGAGGGAATCGCCCATCGCAGAGCTTGTGGATGCAGCAAATACCATCTCTCTCTCCCGTCCCGGAGCCCGTGGTGCTGTTACGGCTGATGGTAATGTCAAGCGCCTCGAGAGTCTCGAAGAGATTGCCAAAGGGTTCCCTGGCGTTCTCAAAACCTACGCATTGCAGGCGGGGAGGGAGATCAGGGTGATTGTTGAAGGTGATAATGTGAGCGATTCGCAGGCAGATGTTCTTGCCCATGATATAGCCCATAAAATCGAGTCAGAAGCGCAGTATCCGGGGCAGATTAAGGTCTCCATCATCCGCGAAAAACGATCGATTGCCTACGCAAAATAAGAGTCGCCAATCCGCAGGGAGAGTTCAAATCTCTCCCTTGGTTGACGGAATCTCATCTCCTTTTACTGCAATTGCAGCTTTCATGGCATAAGCAAACGACTTGAAAAGCGCCTCTATCTTGTGGTGCGTATTCTCTCCCTCAAGGATTGCAAGGTGGATATTGGCTTTCATGGTTCCGGAAAGTGACAGAAAAAAGTGCTCTACCATCTCTGTTGAAAACCCCTGAATAACTGGTCGCTTGAACTCTGCTTTGACGGCACAATAACTTCTGCCACCCAAATCAAGGGCGCAACGAGCCAAAGCTTCGTCCATAGGTATGATTGCCCAGCCGTAGCGCTCTATTCCCCGTTTGTCGCCAAGAGACTCGTTAATGGCACTGCCGATCACAATCGCAATGTCCTCAACGGTGTGATGATCATCCACCTCCAGATCACCACGACATGTAACGGAGAGATCAATCCCTGAATGCCTGCTGAAATTGGTCAGCATGTGGTCAAGAAACACCACGCCCGAGTTTACAGAGCTTGTTCCCGTTCCGTCAAGTGAAACGGTTACGGTAATATCAGTCTCGTTTGTGCGCCTGCTCACTGTCGCTCTACGCACTGCACTGTTGATTTTTTCTGGCATAAATGGTTTAACGGATAAATTTATTAAAGAGATAAAATATGATGCTGAGCAGCAGGGAGAGCACTATTGAGCTGCCCATTGGAAAATAAAGGCGATAGTTCTCTTTTTCAATCCTGAAATCAAAAGGAAGATTGCCAAACCAGTTAAGCCCCTCCCATGTTCCTGTTTTATCAGTGGCCATAAGAAGCAGCCCAATAACAACGGCAACAAGACCGGCTATGACAACGAATTTCCCAATATCAATAAACACGGAGTTTGGATATTTTTCAAATCTTGCTAAATTGAGGCCATCTTGGGGTAAAGATACTGAAGATATTTGAGAATTTATTAAAGCGGCGGAAAATGCATGTTTTCATTGTAGTTGTTGGTTTGCTTGCATCGATTCTGCTGGTGGGTGTAGTGTTACTGCAAAGCCCAAAAAGTGGCAGTGGTTTGACTGGGGGTATTGCCAGTCTTGGTACTGTTCAGACGCTTGGTGTGAGACGCACAGGTGATTTTCTGAGCAAGACAACCGGGATACTCGCTGCCGTGGTTATGGTACTTTGTTTTATTGCCCAGTTTACTCTTCCTGGCAAAGAATCCTCAAGAGTTGCCCCGGAGAGTATTATTCAAAGGAGTATACCTGTAAAGCCTGCTGCACCGGCCAGTCCACAACCAGTGGCTCCGTTGCTTCCTGCTTTACCTGCAAAATAGTAGCAAATGCATCCGTGGCTCAATGGCAGAGCAACTGACTCTTAATCAGTGGGTTGGAGGTTCGACTCCTCCCGGGTGCACCATTACGAGCCCGCAGCTTCATGATCTGAACTTGCGGGCTTATTGTTTAGAGCCGGAGCAGCTTGAATTTTCTTTTCTGATGTTTCCTATATCCCCCCTCATTATTGGTGTAAAGAACGTCATTGCTCTTATGGAGAGTGAAAGAAAGCATCTTTTATGAAGATTATCGATCGATACATCCTTAAATCGCATCTCGGGCCTTTTGTTTTTGCCTTTATTACCCTTCTCTTTGTCTTTATACTCCAGTTCTTTACCACCTTTGCCGACCGTTTTATTGGTAAAGGAATTGGCTTTGCAACTATTGTCGAGCTGATCTTTCTTCAGTCAGCATGGATGGTGGGTCTTGCTGCACCAATGGCTGTTCTTGTTGCTGTTGTTATGGCCTTTGGCTCTCTAACCACGACATCGGAGATGACCGTTTTCAGGGCATCGGGCCTCTCTCTTCATCGTCTTATGCTTCCTGTTCTGTTCGTAGGTCTCCTCCTTTCACTCCTTGTTGAACGGTTTAATAACATTGTGCTGCCCCAGGCAAATTATTACGCAAAATCAATGATGCTCGATATTGCAAGGTCAAAACCTGCATTTGGATTGACAGAAAATACTTTTTCAAAGCTGGTGGATGGGTATTCAATTTTTGTTCGAACATATAATAATCGCTCAAAAGAGCTTCAGGGTATCGTGATTTATGACAGTACCAGGCCGGATTACAGTACTATGGCGACGGCAGAAAAGGGTAGTATTGATGTTGCTGATGATGGCCAATATCTGGTACTGACACTCTATAATGGTGAAATCCATCAGGTTAATCGTTTCGATAAAAAGAGTTATCGCAACATGAGTTTTGGAAAACACCGTTTTGTTTTTGAATCATCAGGCTTTGGGTTTGCTCGCTCTTCAAGCAACAGGGAGCGAACAGACAATTCTGAGTTGTCTGCACATGAATTGCTTATGATCGGCAATGAGTTTGAACGCAAAATTCACGTTGCTGAAAAACTGATACAATTACCGCTTGAACATATTGAACAGGGGATGAAGCAGAGTCTTGCTTCTGGTGCAGGAGCTTCAACGAGATTATTGCGATCTTCAAAAAAGGCGACGGAGGTGGCTGGTTATGTTGACCAGCAGTTAGCTATCCTTGATGGAGAGCTTGCAAGCATCGAATTAAACAAAAGCACGTACAATAAATTTATGGCCGCTTACCATAAAAAATATTCACTCTCCCTTGCCTGTTTTGTCTTTGTTTTAGTTGGCGCTCCTCTTGGTGTGCTTGCGCGGCGCGGTGGTTTTGGGGTTGGTGCATCCATGTCACTGCTGTTTTTTATCTTTTACTGGATGCTGATGATTTCCGGTGAAAAAATTGCTGTTCGAGGTCTGCTTGATCCCATGCTCTCAATGTGGATACCCAACATCGGTATGGTTGGTATTGGTATCGGGCTGGTTGTCGGCCTTACCAGATCGGTGTTCAATACATCACGATAACCAGGATCAAATACAGTTTTTCCCCTCTCCTATTTTTTTATGTCCACAGCATAGCTCTTTTTTTACACCCATTTCATCAAGGCAGACAAAGGTGATATTGGTGCTGAACACCAGAATTCTTTCGCCGTTCTCAATACTCTTCTTGTAGACGTGTACAGTGTACTCAATCGAGGTATGTCCGATTCGGCTTTTTTCAGTCACAAAACAGAGAATTGAGCCCCCCCGAATACTTTTTTTGAACTCCACTTTATTCATTCCCACCGTAACAAAGTTACAGCCGGGATAGTCAAGCGATACGGTGATATAGCTCACCTCATCGATCCATTTCAAAAGGTTTCCGCCAAAGAGAAACCCGTAATGGTTAAGGTGTTCCGGTAAGACCAGTTTATACGTTTCCATAACTTTTGATTGCTGAAGAGTTGGTTGACGCGAGGCATACACCCCGATAACATACAAAATCGCTGGCCAAAAAGCCTCAATATCTCCCGGAGAAAAATACTGTGTCGAAAAATCATATACGAAGGTGTTGTCAGCGCCACCGAATCATATTTGGTCACAAATGAGTTGCCCCATCGAAATGAATGGTGAGAATACTCAGTGGCCAGTCGGAGGTGACCCTATGATCTTTTTTGCCGGTCGCAATCTCCGCAATAATATCCAGCTCCAGTTCGCTGTAAAATTTCCTGGCGGAGGTGAGACCGTCGAGAGCAAAAGCAGGAATGCCCTGCAAGCTTGCCACAAGTGGGACACCACCGGCAAGCAGGATGCTTCGGTACCCGTCAATACCGACAAAAGCGGTTTTTGTATGCTTCGCTGATTGGGCGATGATGATGGCCAGTTGACCGGGGGTGAAGTGGTGAAGGCTCTGTGACATGACCATAAGGTCAAAACGACCCTCAGGAAACTCTGGCAGGTCGAAGGCATTGAGCAGCCGAAAGTGGAGCGGCAGGTTTTTTTCTGCTGCCAGACGGTTACCCTCTTCAATAAATTTTGGTACGATATCTGAGCCGGTAATAGAGATGGGCAGATGCTGTTTCTGAGCCTCTTCGGCAAGCGCTATCGCCAGGCCTCCTGCTCCACTTGCCAGTTCAAGAATAGTGGCTTCCCGATGTTCTCCTTTTACCACGTTTTCAAGAAGGGAGAGCAGCAGGGATACATATCGGGGGTAGAGCTGCATCATGCTGTTTTGCCGGTCGAGCGCCTGTACCATGTCCACCTTTTCCTTTTCGGTCAATGCGATGTCGTCCATAAATTCTGTACCTGTTGTACGCAGCATCCTGTCAAGAACTTCAGTCAAAAAAGTTCCCCCTCCAAGCTTTAGTGCTACACGGTATCGTTCTTCTAAAAAAAGAGATATAAAGGTATTAGTACTTTTCTCCAGCTCCTCCATACTGTGCCATTCCGGAGGGAATGCACCCGATGCGCGAAGGTTGTCAAGAGCCAGGCTTCCCTCTTTTTTCAGTTGAAGCATGATGTAAAAGAATATTTGATGAGAGCGTTAGTAGCGGTCGAGGCTGAATTTTTCACCGAGGTACATTTTTCTGACCTCAGGGTTTGTGGCGATCTCTTCTGCAGTGCCATGCATGAAGATGCTGCCATCAAAAAGCAGATATGCGTGGCTTGTGATGGAGAGGGTTTCGTGGACATTGTGATCGGTGATAAGTACACCGATATTGCGTCTGGCAAGCCCTTCAACAATCTGCTGGATATCCTCAACAGCGATGGGGTCAACGCCCGCAAAGGGTTCATCGAGCAGGATAAATTTTGGGTCAAGCGCCAAGGCTCTTGCAATTTCAGTACGTCTGCGTTCACCTCCGGAGAGGGTATAGGCCATACTTTTGTGGATATGGGTGATATTCAGCTCTTCGAGCATTTTGTCGGCTCTCTCTTGTTGCTCTTTTTTTGAGAGCGAGGTAAATTCAAGAACACCGAGGATATTCTGTTCCACGGTAAGGTTTCGGAAAACGGAGGCCTCCTGGGGAAGGTAGCCGAGTCCGAGACGTGCCCGTTTGTACATCGGCAGTCGGGTGATGTTTGTCGAATCCAGAAACACGTCACCACTGTTCGGTCGTACCAGTCCGACAATCATGTAAAAGGTTGTGGTTTTTCCGGCACCGTTTGGTCCGAGAAGTCCTACGATTTCACCCTGCTTAACCTCAATGGTAGAGCTTTTTACAACTTCACGCTTGTTATAGATCTTCTTTAGCTTGCTGCAGCTCAGTGTTGCTTTCATACCGGTAAGGTTAGTTCCTTGGGTCCGAAGCACAATTTAAAAACAGATAAATAAAAAACGAGGCTACACACCTCGTTTAATATAATTTTTACAGCCAGTCAAAAATTAACCTTTCGGTTTTCGTTAGTCCCTGAACCGCTGCTCAACTTCCTTCGTAGGTTTTGCGTAACCCGCTGCCTTTGGAGAAGAGCCTCTTAACCCCGACGACATTCCGCCATAAAGTTGCGGATAAGCATTGGCTCCGAGTCTTTTGGTGCACTTCCCAACATTTTCCAGAGCATCACCAACGACCCACCAGTGCCCGTCAATGAAGACCTCCAACAATCTTCCGTAGGCTGCCGCACCGTCCGTAAAAACTCCTGATAAATTAGCCATGATTGCCCGCTTTTATGGTTACAAATTTCATTCTTATGTGAGTTTAATAAAACTACCGCTCAAAAAAAAATATTATTTTCATTTGTCCATAACTCTTATTGCAATGACCGGATTTTGTCGATAACCGCCTTATGAGGGCTTACGGCAAGCCCGCTCTCATCCTCAGGAAACGACACATATTTTGCCACAATCTCAAGAACAGGGCGCTCAAGGTGACCGGCGATGTCGAGCATGCGGGTCGGTTCCTCTTTAAGTGCAAGAGTGATGAACTTTTCGACCTGGCTCCGTTTCATTTTTGTGAGTATCTGAGCCATCATCTTTTCGTCGAGATGGCTTGCAACTTTACTGAAATATTCCAGAGGAAGGTCATTGGCATATCCAGTCGACTGATCGATCCCCATTTTAATGCACACCTGGGCGGCAATCCGTGGGCGGATATGTTCGACCATAAGCGGTATGACCATGAAATTGGGGATGTATTTGACAATCATCCCTATGGCATTGTAGAGATCGTCAAGCCCTTCAGTTTCATTGTCGACAAGATTTTTCGCCCAGGAGAGCACCTCCTGTTGTGGTTGTGGCTGCATCTGTCGTAGCGCTTCGGGCACGGGCACCTTGCTCCATGTAAACAACTCATCCAATTCGCTCATGTGTGGTTTAGTTTATTTATTTTTTTCTGGGTAGAGCCTGGCATTGGGGTCTCAATAATTGTGCATAGTTTATAAAAAAAAAGGAGAATAGAAAACCGGAAAAGCATGCGGGGAGATGGCTGTAAAACTGACCGTAATCGTTATATTCCCCTTTTTTGCATGGTCATGAGCAGAATATAACGCAAGGAATGGTGAAGAGGTATGGTGCTTTTAACGGTTGAAGGGTTACAGAAAAAATATGGTCTGAAGCATCTGTTTGAGGATGTTTCGTTTGGTATTGATGATCGCGACAAGATAGGTATTATCGGGGCGAACGGGAGCGGCAAGAGTACGCTGCTGAAAATTCTTGCCGGTGTTGAGACCCCCGACAAGGGGAAGGTGATGGTGGCCAACCAGAAGCGGATTGCCTATCTGCCGCAGGATTCACCCTATAATCCTGAGGATACTGTTCTTCAGGCTATTCTGAAGTCGAGCGACAAGGTGATGGATCTCATCTATGAGTATGAGGTGGTCTGCAAGGAGCTTGAGACGAAACACAGTGATGATCCGTCGTTACTGGAGCGGATGAGCAGGCTGGCTCACGAGCTTGATGTGACGGGCGCCTGGGAGCTTGAGTCGAATGCCAAAACAGTGCTTGGCAAGCTTGGCCTCTACGATTTGACGGCCATTATGGGGACGCTCTCCGGTGGTCAGCGCAAGCGGGTCGCGCTCGCTCATGCGCTTGTGGTGCCAAGTGACGGACTGATTCTTGATGAGCCGACCAACCATCTTGATGCCGACAGTGTTGAGTGGCTCGAGCAGTATATCCGTCGCTATCAGGGCGCGGTGCTGCTCATTACCCACGACCGATATTTTCTTGACCGGGTGGCGACGCGGATGCTTGAGCTGGATGGCCGCACAGCGACCACCTTTACCGGTGGTTACTCAAGCTATCTGCAACAGAAAGCGGAACAGGAGGAGCAGGCGATACGTGATGATCGCAAGCGCCAGGCTCTTGTCCGTCAGGAGCTTGACTGGATGAGGAGTGGCTGCAAGGCGCGAACCACAAAACAGAAGGCGCGTATGCTCCGGGCAGAGAGTCTGGTCTATGCACCGAGAAAGGAGAAGACGAAAGAGCTTGATATCGGCCTTGGCGCGGGACGTCTCGGCGATAAAATCATAGAGTTTCATAAGGTATCCAAGTCATACGGCGACAAGGTACTGCTTCGCGACTTTGAATATCATCTCCAAAAAGGAGATCGCATTGGTATTATCGGGCCGAATGGTTCGGGTAAAACCACGCTGTTTGAGATGATTACCGAGCGTGTCAAGCCTGACAGTGGCCACATTGACATGGGCAAGACGGTCAAAATTGGCTATTACGATCAGCAGAGTCGGGGTCTTGATGATGACAAGCGGGTGATTGAGTGCATTCAGGCTGAGGCTGAACAGATTACCACCAAGGATGGCTCGGTACTTTCGGCCTCAAAAATGCTTGAGCGATTTCTTTTTGCTCCGTCCACGCAGTACAGTTATGTTCGCACCCTCTCCGGCGGTGAGCGGCGGCGCCTCTATCTTTTGCGGCAGCTTATCGGTTCTCCCAATGTTCTTCTGCTTGATGAGCCAACCAACGATCTTGATATCCCCACACTGCGGGTGCTTGAGGATTATCTCGACAGCTATCAGGGCTGTTTGATGGTGGTGAGCCACGACCGCTATTTTCTTGATCGCACGGTTGAGTATATTTTTGCCTTTGAGGCCAATGGTACCATTCGTCGCTATCCCGGCAACTATACGCTCTATCTTGAGCTGAAGGCATCGGAGGCAAAGGGGGAGCAGAAACCGGTGAAAAAAGTGGTTGAAGCACCGAAAGCCGTAGCGACTGCTATGCCAAAGCAGAGCAAACTCTCCAGTAAGGAGAAGCGTGAGCTTGAGCAGCTTGAGCACTCCATTCAAGTGGCTGAGAGCCGTCAGTCGGAGATAGCAGTGCAACTGGCAGCGGCTGGAGCTGATTTTGCTTTGCAGCAGAAGCTTGGCACCGAACTTCAGAGCCTCCAGCAGCAGCTCGAAAAGGAGATGGCCCGATGGAGCAAACTGGCCGAGCAGGCGTAATCGTTAAAAACTTGAATATCATGAGTGTCACAGCATCCATGATCATCAAAAATCTCGAAGCGCTCTCAAATTACGAGGCGGCGCTTTTTGCACAGAGGTTTTTCAAAACCGCTCCCGGAGAGTATGCTGAAGGTGATCTTTTTCGTGGCATTCGGGTGCCGGTGCTGAGAAAAATGGTTCCGTCACTTGATGGCACGCCATTGCCGGAGGTTATTCGCCTGCTCAAATCTGCTTATCATGAGGATCGCCTGCTGGCTCTTCTTTTGCTCATGCGTCGTTTTGCGAAGGGTAATGAGGCGCTCCGTCAGCAGATCCATGAACTCTATCTGGAGCATACCCGGTATGTCAACAATTGGGATCTGGTAGATATTTCATCCCCATATCTTGTCGGCGCTTTTTTGCGTTCTCTTGACCGAACGCTGCTGTACCAGCTTGCGGCATCGCAGAGTTTGTGGGAGCGAAGGATTGCCATTACCGCAACCTTTCATTTTATCCGGAAAGGGGAGTTTGAGGATACTCTTGCTCTGGCAGAGCTTCTGCTTGAAGACCCGCAGGAGCTGCTCCACAAGGCGACTGGCTGGATGCTCCGCGAGGTCGGCAAGCGCGATCTGCCGCTCCTCGAATCATTTCTGCAACTCCATTACCCCCGGATGCCGAGGGTGATGCTCCGCTATGCCATTGAACGCTTTCCTGAAGAGAGGCGGCTGCTGTATCTCAAGGGGATGGTGTCAACAATAACCAATGATGTTATGATAGAACCTTTAGAGGATGTTGGGTTAGCTAATGCCATTGCTGAAGGGAGAAAGAATGATTTTGTATCAGGGGATGAAATATTTGCTATTCTTGATGGCAATGCACAGTGAACATTATCGATTCGAACGCTTCGCGATAATACTGGATATGCACAGTAATTCTTCATTATTGCAGGAGATAACCGCTTGACCACCATCGGCAACCCAGAACGCGAAACACAGAACCGCGTGCTTGCCCTGTTCACCAAAGAGCTTGGCTACCGCCCTCTCGGCAACTGGAAGGATCGCGAGGGGAACAGCAATATTGAGGAGCCTCTGCTCACGGCCTATCTTTTGCGGAACGGATACTCTCCGGTGCAGAGTACCAAAGCCATCCATGAACTGCGCATTGAGGCCGGTAATCCTAACCGCACGCTTTACGAAAACAATCGCAAGGTCTACAGCCTCCTTCACTATGGCGTTCCGGTAAAAGCGGCGGCGGGGGAGAAGAGTGTAACCGTCAAGCTGATCAACACCGGGCACCCGGAGCTGAACGACTTTGCTATTGCCGAAGAGGTGACGGTGTATGGCCAGCACGACAAACGCCCCGATATTGTGTTCTACCTCAACGGCATTGCGGTTGGCGTGCTGGAGTTGAAGAACAGCAGGGTGTCGCTGGGTGACGGCATCCGTCAAAGCCTTTGTCAATCAACGCCCGGAGTTTATTGCACCTTTCTTTTCAACCGTGCAGTTCATCTTTGCCGGAAACGATTCGGAAGGGCTGAAGTATGGCACGGTCGGCACGGAGGAGAAGTATTTTCTGCAATGGAAAGAGGA